>JAEEGH010009741.1_pt1 | contig 22284 bp, 22 predicted proteins | sample 9134181 | NCBI WGS metagenome assembly JAEEGH01 (sample SAMN16246544, study PRJNA631951) | gut metagenome | biome: gut microbiome; feature: rumen; material: DP-attached | host: Bos | place: Iran: Karaj | collected 2018-10
TACTGGTCAGATCATCGTAGCAGGCAATAGTGATTTTATAGCTTACTAATCTCAAATTAAAATAAAGTAACAAGCATTCGATTAGTTCATCTTTTAGTAATAGTTAATATAGTTAGGAAATAGCCCCATGACTAACACGGTTAATAGTAATTCCAAAGAAAAGTGCCATCCTGCAATAGGGTGGCACATTTATTTAGAAGTTTTTCCCTAAACATTTGGAAGTTATTGAAAAACTTTCTATCTTTGCATTCAATATTGAAAGAACAAATGAATCAGGAAAACAAGATATACAAGAATGCGGTTGATATCATCAAAACCGCAATACTGCAGAGTCAGGCGAGAGCTGTTAAAGTAGTCAACCAAGAACAACTGGCCTTATATTATGGTATTGGCAGATATGTCTCTGCAAACACACGCAAGAAGAATTGGGGCAATGGAGCTATTGAAGCCATTAGTAATCAGCTTAAACTGGAACTACCAGGATTACGTGGCTTTTCAGCAAGGAATATTAAGAATATGCGTACCTTCTATGAAGAGTGGCAGAGTTTGGAGGATCACAATTCGGCAGTTACAACTGCCAAATATACAGAAATTAACAATAATTCGGCAGTTACAACTGCCAAAATTCCCTCTGACAACGAAATCCGTCAATTGCAATTGGCTAATTTGCCAGATTTCCCGTTGCGCGAGTTCTTAAGCATCAGTTTTACCCATCATATCGCCATTTTGGCAAAAGCGAAAGCCTACGAAGAACGCATCTTTTATATGAAGTATGCTGATACATATAAGTCCACTGTAGAGGATTTGGAGAAGGCTATTGTGCAAGACCTCTATCACCATCAGGACAAAATGCCCAACAACTTTCTTGCTACCATTCCTGATTATAAAAAGGCATATCGCGCCATGCGTATGTTTAAGGATGAGTATCTGCTGAATTTTATCAATGTCGAGGAGTTAGGCATGCACGATGAGGATGTGGATGAAAGCGTAATAGAGACCAGCATTGTCCACAATGTAAAGAACTTCATCATGACTTTTGGACGAGGTTTTGCTTTCTGTGGTAGTCAGGTTCACTACGATAAGTTGGGCCACGACCATTGGATTGACCTTCTGTTCTTTAATCGCGACTTAAACCGAACCGTAGTTTTCGAGTTGAAGAATGGTAACTTCAAAGTTAGTTACCTTGGGCAATTAAGTGCTTATCTGCGAATATTGAATGATGACGATCGTCGTAGTCATGAAGAAGCTCCTATAGGCATTATACTCTGCAAGAACGCGGATAAGGACTATGCTGGATATATCATGCAGGACTTTAAGCAACCCATGGGGGTGGCGACCTATAAGACTGCTGACGAAATGGATCCAGAACTTCTGAAGGCACTGCCCCCAAAGGAAGAATTGCAACGTGTGTTTGAAGAAAGTAGTAAGGAAGATAAGTTATAACGAAGGAGTCACCCAACTTCATCGATAACTATTTGAATCCTGCTATGGCAGAAGGTTATATACGTTTGTTATATCATGATTCCCCTCGCCATCCTCGGCAGAAATATCTTCTAACAGAGAAAGGAAATGCATTGCTGGAAAAATTAAGGAAATGAAGAAACTCTTATATCTTATAATAGGTGTTGTATTGCTGATGGCATGATCGGAGAGGCAGGAGTATGTAGGGATGCTGGAGCGGGCTAAGGCTTTAATGCACGATGAGCCTGATTCTGCATTGATGATTATCGACAGTCTTGGGCAGCACGAAGCAGAGTTTGGTAAGAGCTTTCGCATGCGCTACCGTCTGCATCGGTGGTGATGTCGCGCTTGTCGATGGCCATCAGAGTCTGATATGCTGAGTCGAATGCCTCGGCAACGACCAATGAATCCACTTTGTCCAACTGCTCATTCCCCTTTCCACCACCGCAAGCCGAGAGCAACAGTAGTGACACTAACAACACGAAAAAGGTTCTTTTCATCTTCATAATCGCTTGCAAAGATAACGAAAATCTTACTAAACTCACCATAAAAAGCGTTGCAATTTAAGGGGTACTTGCAGGCGTAATGCGCTAAAATGCCCTGATTATAAGGCTATTAGCCTAATTTCTCATTGCAACGCCAAAAATTGCACTATTTCCCCCTTATCCTTGCATAAATTGCAAAACTTTCTTAAATTTGCACCCAGTTCATGCAAGGTTTTCCACCCTTCGCAGTTATAATAATAAAACCAATATGATAGTTTTATGAAATGAACATTTAAAACATTATTACAAAACGATAAAATCTAAATTAATTATGATAAAAAAGCTTTTCTTCCAATTGTTTATAGTAATTACGTGTTTAGGTACAATGTCCTGTACTGAGGACAAAGATGGAGAATGGGAATACTTCCATGATGACTTGGTAGATGTTTCAGAACTTCCTGTATGGATGCAGCCAGGCATAGATGACTTTACAAAGCAACATCCAACAGGAGTTGATGTCTATCAAGGAGAATACAATGGAGGGGATATATATATTATTATGACCATTGCATATAATACTCCTTATGTATATGATAATAATGGGAATTATATAGGGCTAACAAAAGAGATAAAGGAAAAATCGGCAAAATGGAAACGTATCTATTCTTGGCGACCGACAGACTGGAACCAAGATTGCGAAACCAATATGTCAATTTCTCGTTTCTTTAATTAGTTGTTTTATGAGGAAAACAACCCTATGGAAGGATCCAATATTATCAATGGTAAAGGTGAGTTCCATGCCAATCGTCCGTTTGTGTATGTTATTCAGGAGTGGAGCAGTGGTGCTATCTTCTTCATAGGAACATTCCAAGGCAATTAGTAATAGATAATAAGATAGTTTTATGAAACGAACATTCAAAACATTATGTCTTTTCCTGTCGGCCCTCTTCCTGCTGACAGGTTGTAGTAGCGATGATGAGTCTGGAATTGAACCAAAAGATGTCATAGATCAAGGTGAGTACTCAGAGAAGTATAATCTAACACTCTTTGACCAGCCACCTTATGTGTTCAATATGCAATCAGAAAAAAATGAACTAAGTTCGAGTCTTCTTAACGATTTGACTCCCCAAACTCAACCATTATATGATCTGCTTGTCGTTCCTAACGACGATGAAGGAAGAGACATTATCAAGAAATTAACAGATGAAACAGATGGTATTGCAGTAAATATTCGAAATTGGTCTGAATACGACGCAAAAAAAGGATATAGGATTACTTCCAAGAGATATTTCGAGAGCCCCCATCTGTATGTCTCTGTAAACTTCAAAATGAGAGACATGGAGCAAAGGGGGTACGTCGTTCATGTGATGCCTATCCTCACCATTAAGATGAATCGTGGCTACGATATTAAGACGATAGGCGAGAAGTATGACCTGACTTATGTACATACGACAGGAAATAACATGTGGTACGACTATAGCTGCAATGTAAGAAATGCATACGAGGCTATAAAACTTGCCGAAAAGATTCAGCTTCAGCCAGAGGTAGAATGGGCTCACGTTAATTGTTCTGGCACAGCCTGGGTAGATTAGTAGTTTAGTTAGAAAATGATATTTTGCAAATTTAGGCCAGCCTCTCCCTGTATTTCTTGGAAGCCCTGTGTTTATCAGGGTTTGGGATAGGGAGAGGTTGATTTTACCTCTCCCTAAGGTCTCCCTTACCTCTCCCTTCACCTCTCCCTTCAAGCGGCATTGATGGGCACTACGCGATAGTACTTTACATGGCTACACTCCGTATGCTCATAGCCCAACAGCTTCATTGCCTGCCCTACATTCACCTTCGAGCCAACAGTGTTGGGAATCGAAGGATACTCCTTTCGAATCTCCTTCAGAATCTCAGAGCTGTTCATACGCTTACCACTCTCGCCCTCCTCAGGCTTACGGAAACAAGATACGATAATCTCAGCAATGTCCTTCTTCTCCATGTAGTCAAGATTCAACTCCTGAATACGCGCAACCTCCTCATTATTAAACCAGTAGGGCGCGTTCTTCTCACGAATCTCATAGAGCACCTGGGCATAGAGCTGCTGGTAGTCAATCTCACCCGTGTTGTCGATGAACATTCCCTCGGGAATCGTCAGGCAAATGTAGCGACGACTACCTGTGGCATCCGTCAGAGGATGATGATTGTTCGTGGTGGCCACAAACGAGGCATAACGAGGACGGTCCTCCTGGGCACAACCATAGATGGGACGTCCATTCACCTTACTCTTCGAAAGCGTCTGCTTCAGAGCCGCATGCTGACTCGGGCGGATGGCCTCCAACTCATCGAGACAAACGATGAGGTTGTTAGTGAGCGCCATCTCCTTGTCGAACTTGTTCGAGAGGTTCAGATGGTCAAGGAAATACTGGCGCAACTCAGGAGGCAGCAATCGGGCCACGAAGGTGGTCTTTCCACAACCCTGGGCTCCAATCAGCGTAGGCACACACTCATTGCCATGAAGCGTGTCCATCTGCAACCAATGAGCCACAACGGCTCGAATCCACGTAGCCAAGAAGGCATGCTGCTCCGTGCTGATGCCAGGAATGCGACTGAAGAGCTGGGCGATGTGGTTCTTCCCATCCCATGCGGGCAAGTTCTCGAGAAACTCACGGATGGGATCATGCTCAGGAACCTCCTCAGAATGAATCAGTTCCATAATCTCCGTCTTGGGACTTCCCTTCTCGCAGATCTCCTCGCGCTTGGCTCGGATAATAATACTGTTAAGCGCCTCCTGAGTCAGCACACGATACTGTGGCTCGCCTTCGGAGGGTACAACAGCAAACTCCACCTTCCCGCTCAGCACATTGCGTCGGAAAAAGTAGTGCTCCTGGAGGAACTGCTCAGCTGCGAGCGCTCCTTCCTGAGAGGCCGTAAGGGTCTCTCCATGAATTGTTAAATTCTTGTTCATTGTACTTATCAAAATATTAATTTTAATGTTTCAGGCCATGCTTCTCATAGCTCTGTGTTTTGCGAGTGCAAAGATAATAAAAATCCATGAGATATGCAAATAACTTGAGCGTTTATTTGCAAAAAAGTGAGATTTTAACACTTAATTTCTATACTCTTGCAAAATGGATTGTTTTAGGGAGAGGTAAGGGAGAGGTGAGGGAGAGGTAAAACCAACCTCTCCCTATGCGAACCACCCGTAAATAAAGGCTTCCCGCAAAATTAAGGGAGAGGTTGGCATAAATCTGCGAAATTCTATTTCTACAGAACAAAAAAGATCCTATGTGATAGCTAGAATAGTCCTTCGATAGAGTGAGAATAGTCCTCTGTCATAGTTTGGATAGTCCTCGCTATGAGTTTGGTACGTAGCAAAGTCATAGTTTCCTCCGAGGAAAGTGGAGGTTTGCTCCGGGGAAAGTCCGAAATTCTCTAGAGAATTTGGAGGTTTACTCGGAGTAAAGTCCAGGTTTACTCCGACTAAAGTCCGACTTTACTCGGCAGTCTCTAAAAGCCTATGGTAAACTATCGTTGCACACAAAAAAGTGCCACTCTATCGCAGGGTGGCACTCGCTTTTAGAATTACAATTACCGTGTTAGACATGGGACTATTTTCCAACTATATTACTATTACTAAAATATGAACTATTCGAGCCTTATCTGCGTTGTGATGATTTTATTGTTCAACTTAGGGAAGAGCCCCCAGAAATAGAAGAATCGTCTGGTAAACATATCTCCTTCAGGGATATATGAGGTGCAGTATAAGTTGAGTTGATAACCTGCTTCTGTGTCATATAACTTAATATCCTTCAGGCTGGCAGGTGATTTCTTTCCGATTTCAACATATTTTTGTTTCTTACCGATAATTAAGGTGTATTTCGAAAAGTCTATCTCTGGAATCTCCTTATTTCCAAAATAGATGTTCTTAAACTCCTCTTTACTATTAACAAGACAGATGTTTTCCTTATCCATCAATTCCCGATTGAAGAAAGTCTCTGGGTAAGAGTCGGCTGCATTATAGTCCGCCCATTCGGAGTTAAAGAAAGCTTTGACCTCCTGTCCATTATTAACGCTCTCGATTTTAGTCTCTTTGATTAACTCGTCATCATCGTTACTACAACCAGTCAGCAGAATGATGGCCGATAGGAATACTGTTAATGTTTTGAATGTTCGTTTCATTAAACTATCTTATTGGTTTCTGTTGATATAACTGCGAAGGGTGGAAAACCTTGCATGAGGTGTTCGAAATTTAAGATTATTTTGCAATTGGCGAAATGCTTTCCTTTTATTTGACGATTCGTTAATTTGTGTTAATTATTAAAAAACTCGTGCAAGGTTTTGGTGATTGGTCAGTTATAATAGTAAAAAACCAAAGATCATGAGAAGAGCAATTAAAACATTAGGTATCTTTCTTTCTGCTATCTTTATGTTGGCAGGATGCAGTAGTAGTGAAGATGAGGATTTGATTATTATCAGCGATGGCCCGTCTTGGAATTTTCCTGAGGTGAAAGACTATAACATCGTCGAGGAGAATCTCTCAAAGCCCCCTTATTCTGATGGTTTTACAAAGAATAGTATCCATCAGATTCCATTGTCTCAACTACCAAATTGGGTTTCTTACTTAGCCAACTCGATTGGAAATGCCATCATTTATCGAACTTCTGTATATGGTGAGTATGTCTATAACATCAATAGTATGATCAGTTCCTCAAATGGTTATTTCTACGATTCTAAAGGTTATTTAATAGGCAATTCTCATTCTTTCTTATCACAAAATCATGAATGGGAATTGATATGCATTACGAAACCTGACATCATAGAGGATTATAACGCAATGAAAGATCTGCTTCATGATACTACAAACCCGTTATTGGGTAAGTGGGCTTTAGTGAATCCATCAGGTGAACTACAATATTGGGAATTCCGTTCTGATGGAACAGGGTTTACCTATTATTTATATAATGGGGAAATAAGGGAAAAGCTTCCTTTCCTTTATTCTGCTGAGGAGATTAATTTGTCGGAAGGACGTAAATGGATTGGTTTAAAATTGGCGTTTGAAACAGAAAAGATGACTCATAAAGTATATTATGAATTCGATAGCGACAACAATCTCTTCTCTGTATTCTCCCATGACCATAAATTACAAAGGTGTATTGATTGATTTAGTATTACACATATTTTGATTGTTTCCAACGAGTAGTAAAAAAGCATAGAAAATGAGAAGAACGATTAAATCTGTAGCAATCTTTCTAAGAGCCATCTTTTACTGGCCATCTGATGATTAGTAATGTAGTTAGAAAATAGGGCCATGATGAACACGGTAATAGTAATTCCATTAGAGCGCCATCCATAGAGCAGATGGCGCTTTTCTTTGGAATTATTCTTCAATTCTAGAACTTATATCTGAGGCCGACGTTGTAGACACCTTGGGCACCGATGCCTAATTCGCCGAAGACTTTTAGTCGACTACCTATCTCAATGCCTAAAAGGGTGATCTGGCCGAGGAGGCCTAAGTGGCTTGAACTGTGTTCCTCTGTAACATCATAAACGGGTGATACGGTGTTTCCAAAGCGTTGCGCCTGCAGATAGATTTTATCCGTCTTATTATGCAGGCATGGGCCTAAGGCAAGCTTGGAGAAAAGAGTGATGAACTCGCCCCTTGCCCAACTGAACTTGATGGCGGGCATTGCGGCATAATAACGTTCGGTATAGTCGCCAACCTTCGTTTTATTATCGACAATATCCTTCCGTCTGTCGATCAGGGTAAACACGCCTCCTGCACTTATCAAAGGCGTAAAGCGATAGTAATACTCTACCGATAAGGGGCCGAAGTCCTTGTCGTTGCAATAAAAACCATCTTCTACATAAGAACAGTTACGGTTACTGTCTACAAACATGCCAAAAGCAATCGTGGGATAACCATAACTAACGCCAATCTCATGGCGAGAGGATACATTCTGAGCCTGCATGCTAGTGCAAGTCAGAAGAAGAGCAGTAATCAATGTTTGTTTCATTTTTAATCTTTTAATGAGTTTTGTTGATATAACTGCTCACATGGCAAAACCTTGCATGAACTGGTTGCAAATTTAAGAAAGTTTTGCAATTTGAGGATGAACAAAGCCGCTAAAAGACTAAAGGTAGATGTAGATTATGAGACCCAGAATCAGCTATTTTCGAAAGCAGACTGCGTACCAGTGTTGTTGCTTAAATGATCATGATTCGCAAAATATTCTTCACTAAATTTGTGAATTTCAAAAATAATCCATATCTTTGCACCCAGAAATAGTATGATGTATGATTATAGAGTACGAAAAAGACTATCTAGAGGAACTCTACAATGACGGAAAATGTAGAAACAAAAAATACCGTTTTCAGAAATCCGTCATTACGAAATACCAAAAGCGTATAGATACGCTAACAGCAGCCACTCGTATCGAGGATCTCTTTGTGTTCAACTCTCTGAACTTTGAGGCTCTTGACAATGGCTATTACTCCATCAGAATCGACTACCACTATAGATTGGAGTTCAGAATCAAAAACGAGGGCTCAGAGAAAATAGTTACAATCTGCACCGTAACTGACATTACAAATCACTATCAATAAAAGGAGGAATAAAAAATGAACAGATTAACAACACATCCAGGAGATGTACTTAAGGAAGAGTTGGAGGCAAGAGGCATTTCACAAAAGAAATTCTCTGAGTTGATAAATGTACCATATACTCAACTGAATGAGATTCTTAATGGGAAACGACCTGTAACTACTGATTTTGCGCTGATGATGGAAGCAGCCCTTGGCATTAATCCTGAACTTCTGATTAATATGCAGTCGCGCTATAACATGTCGGTAGCTAAGCAAAAGAAAACATTGCTTGAAAAATTATTGATTATCAGAAAAGCTTGTGCCGCTGTTTTCTAAACACGAGCGCCATCCATAGAGCAGGATGGCGCTTTTCTTTGATAAAAAAGCCCCGTTTCATCGGGGCTATATTGGATAGAAAAAGAATGCTTATTAGCGTTCTTTGTAGATGACTTTGTTGGCTCCGCTGGTGATCTTGAGGGCCTCGGGGTGCTCCTTGATGTAGGAATCGATATGGCGCACGCGCTTCTCCTCGAAGATCTCCTCGATAGCAATGAGAATACCCGTTTCCTCCACATCGCCAAAGCCGTAGTTGATGGCTGTGCCAAAGAGCTTCATCGTAGGCGAAAGACTCATATAGGCATTCACCAACGGGGGAATGTTATAGCCGAGTTTGCGGATCTCGCCATTCAGGATCCTATAGTCTTCCTTGAAGGAATGACCTGTGAAGAGCTTCTCGAGTTCAGCAGGATCAGTATCCAATTCCAGCGGTTTCATCGGGATAATCAGCTTCTCCTTATCGTCGAAATAGGTCTTCAGGAAGTAGAGAATCATGTCGCGACCCTTGCGGATATACGAGGGATACATGGTCATCTTGCCAAAGAAATACTTCACGTTGGGTTTGATAACGGTGAGGGCACCAAGTCCGTCCCAAAGGTTATCGAGGGCGAAGAGGCTCTTGGCTCCCATGCGTGAACTCTGATAAGGAAGTGAAACGAAGGAACGGCCCAGTTCGATGGTCAAGGGGGCATACTCCTTCAGGAACTTTTCGGAGAAGTGGAACATGTGGCTGGTGGCAAGGATGGGCTGGCCTTTATCGTCGTACTCCCAATCGGTGCCCAGCAGATAACGATAGCCTCCGATGATCTCCTCGGCCTCAGGATTCCAGACGATGAGCTGCTTGTAACAGTTCTCGCAAGTATCGAATTCATCGATATCCATCGACTTGCCTGTGCCTCCGCCAGCTTCACGGAAGGCTATCTCACGCAGACGTCCAATCTCCTTCATCACATTGGGCGCATTGTGGGCCGTAATCACGTAAATCTCGTTATGACTCTTGTTGGTCATACGAAGCTGGCGCTCAGGGGTCAGTTCGCTCTTGAGTATCGCCTTGTCGATTGGTTGGATAATCTCCTGTTCCATTTCCACGATCCTATTTATAACTTAAAGTTTATATACTCGTCCTCTAACAATTTGTGCCCATTCCATCGGTGATTTTGTCTTATCGAAGGTCTGCCATGCGATGGGCTTGCCTATCTTAACGGTGAAGGTTTTATGCACGTTTTTGTACATTTCATCGACCAAATAGAGCATGGCAAGATTGAAAGGCAGGAACTTATCGCTGAAGTTAGCCAAGCGATAGAAGAAGTTGGAATTCTGACCTCCGAAGTGGATGGGCACGATGTCGCGCTGATACTCCACACTCTTCGAGATAAAGGTCTTAGTCCAGGGAATGTCCTGCACCACACCATAACGCCGGCGAGAACAGAGACCTGCAGGGAACATGAGCATGTGGTTATCGCTCTCGAAGCCCGCCTTCACCATGGCTGGGAAGTTACGGCTCTGGTTACCCGTCTTGTTGATGGGAATGCATACGGGAGCCAGTCCTGGAAGGTTCATCAGCAGATCGTTGACCAAGTAACGGAACTTACCATCGTAATGGCGCCCGATGATGGATCCAAGGGCCACGCCGTCAACTCCGCCAAGGGGATGATTGCTCACAAAGGTATAGAGCTTACCATCCTGAGGATCAGGCAGATTCTCCATGCCTTGGATATCGAGGGTCATATCGAGATACTTGACACACTCCTCGAGCCAGTCGACGCCAGACTTATCGCGACTCTCCCACAGAAAAGCGTTCACATCATCCTGATGGGCGATGCGTTTCAGCCAACTCACCAAAGGACGGGGCACAAACTTTGCCTTTGCGCCCATCTTACTCTTTAATATCTGTTCGATATCAATGGTTTTCTCTGTTATAGTTGCCATTTTCTCTCTAAAAACACTAACGTGCTGCAAAAATAGCACATTTCTTTTAAAAATGAGCAAAAAACTTAAGAAATCTTTTCTTTTTAAATGTATTTAGTACACAAAAGGGGGCTGAATCAATAAAATAAAGTTAAAATTTAAAAAAAGTGGGGAAATGTGGTGTAAAGTGGGGAAAAATATCTATCTTTGTAACCGAAATCTATTAATAGATGTACGTATGCGTTTTTTAGGTAACATAGAAGCCAAGACAGACACGAAGGGAAGAGCCTTTCTGCCAGCCGTTTTCCGCAAGGTGCTACAGGCATCGGGCGAGGAAAATCTGGTGCTGAGAAGGGATGTTTTCCAGAAATGCTTGGTGCTCTATCCTGAAAGCGTATGGAATGCGCGCCTTGACCTACTGAAGCAGCAACTCCGTCCCTGGAAGCAGTCGCATCAGCAGATGTTCCGCCAGTTTGTATCGGAGGCTGAGGTCGTGACGCTCGATGGCAATGGGCGTTTCCTGATTTCCAAGCGTCTGCAGAAGATTGCAGAGATAGATCAGGACATCCAGTTCATCGGCATGGACGACACGATAGAGATCTGGTCGCCGAGGAATCTGGAACAGACTCTCAAAACCGACGAAGACTTCGGTTCGGAATTTGAGAATATCATGAACGCCCAAGAAAACCCATGATGACTACTGCCGAGACATATCACGTACCAGTACTCCTACAGGAGAGCATCGACGGGCTTGACATCAAGCCCGATGGTGTTTATGTAGACGTAACCTTCGGTGGTGGCGGCCACAGCAAGGAGATACTCCGCCGACTGGGCAAAAAGGGTCATCTATACAGTTTCGATCAGGACGAGGATGCTGAACAGAACATCGTGGACGACGAGCGTTTCACCTTCGTGAGGAGCAACTTCAGATACCTCCGCAACTGGATGCGCTACTACGGTGTGGACCACATAGACGGACTGCTGGCCGATCTGGGTGTATCGAGTCATCATTTTGACGATGAAACGCGTGGTTTTTCCTTCCGTTTCGATGCGCCACTCGACATGAGAATGAACAAACGGGCTGGTATGACAGCTGCCGAGATACTAAACACCTACGACGAGGAGCAACTATCCGACATTTTCTATCTGTACGGAGAGCTGAAGAACGCCAGGAGAATAGCCTCAGCCATCGTGAAGGCCCGTGGCGAGAAGCGCATTGAGACCACCGGCGACCTGATGAAGGCCACCGAAAAACTCTTTCAGCGAGAGCGCGAGAAGAAAGAGACGGCCAAGATGTTCCAGGCCCTCCGCATAGAGGTGAACCACGAGATGACGGCCCTGAAGGAGATGCTCAACGGCGCCAAGGAGGTGCTGGGCGAAGGCGGCAGACTATCGGTGATTACCTATCACTCGCTGGAAGACCGCATTGTGAAGAACTTCATGAAGGCCGGCAATGCCGAAGGAAAGGTGAAACAAGACTTCTTCGGACGGACGGAGGCCCCCTTCCGTGCCATCAGCAATAAGGTGATCGTGCCCAGCGAGGAGGAGCAGCAACAGAATCCGCGAAGCAGAAGCGCCAAGCTGAGGATAGCAATAAGAGGTGAGAAGTGAGAGGTGAGAGGTGAGAATTTAGAATTAAGAATTAAGAGAAGAGATGAAGAAGAACGACGATATAGAACTGGAAATCCAAGATTCCATCGAGGAAGAGCCCACCACACAGGAGGAGCCGAGTTTGATGGAGGAGGCCGCCGAGATGAAGGAGCAGGCCAAGAAGACCATACAGTTGATTAAGGAGAAGGCGAAGGAGGAAGACCCCAAGTTGACTTCGACCCTAACCCTGAGAACCATTCTGGGTGGAGACTTCCTGACAGCCGACATGGTGCGCCGCCAGATATGGCTCTTTGTGCTGATGATGGTGTTTACCATTCTCTATGTCGCCTTCAGATACCAATGTCAGCAGGACATGATAGCCATCGACAAACTGGAGAAAGAGGTGCTCGACGCCAAGTACAAGGCCCTCTCGAGTTCGAGCAAACTCACGGAAAAATGCCGCGAGAGTCATGTGCTCGAGGCCCTGAAGCAGAATAAGGACAGTCTGTTGCACATAGCAGACCAGCCACCATATATTATTAATGTACCCGAATAAAGCAACGCGGAATGAGTAAGTTCAAGAGCGACAAGGTGATGCCCCGCTACTTCGCAATCGCGGTAGTCATGACATTGATTGGTTTTGCCATCGTAGGCAAGGCCATGTATATCATGACGGCCAAGAAGCAGTACTGGAGCGACGTAGCCTCTCGATTGAAGCGCGACAGCGTGATTGTGAAGCCCAACCGCGGAAACATTCTGAGTTGCGACGGACAGCTGATGGCCAGCAGCATACCTGAGTACAAGGTGTTTATGGACTTCCAGGCTGGTACTGACGACTCACTGGGACTGGCTCGCCGTGACTCCATGTGGACGGAGAAGATGGACAGCATCTGCGACGGACTGAACAAGATATTCCCCCAGAAGACAGCTGCCGAATTCAAGGCTCATCTGCTGGAAGGCATGCAGAAGGTGCAGAAAAACGGAAAGGTTGGCGCTCGCCACTGGCCCATCTGGAAACGTCGTATAGACTATAATACGTTCTGCGAAGTAAAGCAGTTGCCCATCTTCAAGGAAAAAATGTACAAAGGAGGCTTCCACTGGGAGGAGTATAATGCACGTCGTAAGCCCTTCACCACTCTGGCCCAGCGTACCATCGGCGATCTGTTTGGTGAGATAGACAGCGCAAAGAACGGACTGGAGCTGGCCTTCGACAAGGAACTGCGTGGCACCAACGGACTGATGCATCGCAGAAAGGTGCTGCAGAAGTACCTCGACATTCCTGTACTGGCACCTATAGACGGTGCTGACATCGTGACCACCATCGACGTAGGCATGCAGGATCTGGCTGAACGCGCCCTGATTGACGAGTTGAAGGATCCGCAGGTAAACGGCGAGATGGGTGTGGCCATCCTGATGGAGGTGAAGACGGGCGATGTGAAAGCCATTGTGAACATGACCAGAGGTGCCGACGGCGAATACTACGAGATGGTGAATAATGCCATCAGTTTCCGTTGCGAGCCAGGATCGGTATTCAAGACCGCCTCGTTCCTCGTAGCACTCGACGATGGCGTCATCGATACCACCATGACCATCAACACCGGCTGTGGTGTGATGGAGATGCACGGACGACCCATGAAGGATCACAACTGGCGTCGTGGCGGCTATGGTACCATCAGCGTACCACGTGCCCTGGAGGTGAGTTCGAACATCGGCGTGAGCTGGATCATCGATAAGTACTATGGATCGAACCCCACGAAATACGTGAAGGGACTCTATCGTGTAGGCATCCATGAGGATCTGAAGTTGCCCATCATGGGTTACCATCCTCCCTATATCCGTATGCCGGACACCAAGACCACCGATCGCGCCAAGTACTGGAGTAAGACCACCCTACCCTGGATGAGTATCGGCTACGAGACGCAGATTGCCCCCATCAATACGGTGGCCTTCTATAACGCCATTGCCAATGACGGTAAGATGATGCAGCCCCGTTTCGTGAAACAGCTGGTGAAGGATGGACAGGTGATTAAGGAATACGAGCCCGTGGTTCTGAAGGAGCGCATTGCCAAACCACAGGCCATCAAGACCATGCAGACCATTCTGGAGCATGTGGTAAGTCAGGGACTCGGAAAGAAGGCCGGATCAAAGTCGTTTAAGGTGGCTGGAAAGACTGGTACTGCCCAGGTGGCCGACCAGCACGGCAGCTATCACTCAGGTACCACCCGCTACTGGCTCTCGTTCTGCGGTTTCTTCCCTGCCGACGAGCCCCGTTACACCTGTATCGTCTGCATCAGAAAGTCTGGTCTGCCTGCATCGGGTGGTGGTATGAGTGGTGTGGTATTCCACCACATAGCCGAGGGCGTGATGGCTCAGAACCTGAAACGCAGCGTGGATGATGCCCACGACGAGAACTCTGTGATGACACCCGACGTAAAAGGAGGTGACATAGCCGCCTCGAACTATGTACTGAGGCAACTGGGCGTGAAGGCTGGCAATCATATCGACGAACAAAAGACCTCGAAAGCCATAGTACCCAATGTCATCGGCATGGGTGCCCGCGATGCTGTGTATCAGTTGGAGAGTCGTGGCGTAAAGACCCGGTTAAAAGGCCGTGGCAGGGTGAAGTCACAGAGCATCTACTCTGGAACTGCCATTAAACAAGGCATGGTTTGCGATTTGACATTAGAATAATATATAATAAGGTATAAGATATGAAACTGAACGAACTGCTCAAAAATGTAGAGGTGCTCAACATTCTCGGTAATGACGACATCGAGATTACGGGTGTAAACATTGACTCACGCCGTATCGAGGCCGGACATCTGTTCGTGGCCATTCCTGGTACTCAGACTGATGGTCACAAGTTCATCCCCAAAGCCATCGAACAGGGAGCTGTAGCTGTACTGTGCGAATACTTCCCCAACAAGAGGGAACCTGGCGTTACCTATATTGCTGTAGACTCGACAGAGGACAACGTGGGCGAGGTGGCCACACAGTTCTATGGCGACCCCTCGCGCAAACTGAAACTGGTTGGTGTAACAGGTACGAATGGCAAGACCACCATCGCCACCTTATTATATAATATGTTCCGCCAATTCGGTCATAAGTGTGGCCTGCTCTCTACCGTATGCAACTATATTGAGGGCGAGGCCATTCCTGCCGATCATACCACACCCGACCCCATTGAGCTTAACCGATTGCTGGCTCAGATGGTGGAGGCAGGATGTGAATATGCCTTTATGGAGTGCTCGAGTCACGCCATCGCTCAGAAGCGTATCGGCGGACTGAGGTTTGAGGGCGGTTTGTTTACCAACCTGACTCGCGACCATCTGGATTATCATGGCACATTCGAGAACTACCGCAATGCCAAGAAGGCTTTCTTCGACGGACTCGACAAGGACGCCTTCGCCATTACCAATGCCGACGACAAGAACGGAGCTGTGATGGTACAGAACTGTAAGGCACAGATTAAGACCTACTCCACCCGCACGATGGCCGACTTTAGGGCCAAGATCATCGAATGTCACTTCGAGGGCATGTATCTGGAGATCAATGGCAAGGAGGTTGGCGTGCAGTTTATCGGTAAGTTCAACGTAAGCAACCTGCTCGCAGTATATGGTGCAGCCGTGATGCTGGGTAAGAAACCCGAGGACATTCTGGTTATCATGAGTACGCTGAAGAGCGTAAGCGGACGACTGGAGCCTATCCATTCACCCGAAGGCTACACGGCTATCGTGGACTATGCCCACACCCCCGACGCTCTGGAGAACGTGCTGAACGCCATCCATGAGGTGCTCGACGGCAAGGGATTTGTCATTACCGTCTGCGGAGCCGGTGGTGACCGTGATAAGGGTAAGCGTCCGCTGATGGCACAGGAAGCCGTGAAGCAGAGCGACCGTGTGATTATCACCAGCGACAATCCACGTTCAGAGGATCCACAGGATATCATCAACGACATGCTCGAAGGCCTGGATGCCAAGCAGATGAGGAAAGTGGTGAGCATTGTGGATCGTCGCGAGGCTATCCGCACGGCATGTATGATGGCCCAGAAGGGTGATGTGATCCTCATTGCTGGTAAGGGACACGAGGACTATCAGGAGATTCAGGGCGTGAAGCACCATTTCGACGACAAGGAAGTGGTACGCGAAATCTTTGGATTGAACAAATGAACCATATAGTTAAATAAAATAATGTTATACTATTTTTTCAGATATTTAGAGCAATACGATATTCCAGGCTCACACATGTGGTCCTACATATCGTTCCGCGCCCTGCTGACGCTGATTCTTGCCCTGATGATCTCCGCCTGGTTTGGCGAGAAGTTCATCAAGTGGATGAAACGTAGGAGCATCTTCGAGACGGAACGCGATCCGAGTATCGATCCCTTTGGAGTAGAAAAGAAGGGAGTGCCCACGATGGGAGGTATCATTATCATCGTGAGTATCCTCATACCTGTGCTTCTGCTCTGCAGAATGCGTAACACCTATATCATCCTGATGATTATCACGACGGTATGGCTGGGATTCCTGGGATTCCTGGACGATTACATCAAGATATTCAAGCGCAACAAAGACGGACTGAAGGGTAAGTACAAGATTGTGGGACAGGTAAGTATCGGCTTCATCGTAGGCTTGGTGCTTTGGCTGAGTCCTGATGTGGTGGTTCGTGAGAATGTGAATGTAAAACAGCAGAATCAGGAGATTGTGGTAAAACACAAATCGGAGGCGGTCAAGTCGCTCCACACCACCATCCCGTTCATCAAGAACCACAACCTGAACTACTCGAACGTGATGGCCTTCTGTGGAGAATACAAGGTGGCTGCCGGTTGGGTGCTGTTTGTGTTTATTACTATTCTGGTGGTTACAGCCGTATCTAACGGCGCCAACCTCAACGACGGTATGGACGGCATGTGCGCAGGAAACTCCGCCATTATCGGTGTGGCATTGGGCATTCTGGCCTATGTATCATCACACATAGGCTATGCTTCTTACTTCGACATCATGTATATCCCCCACTCTGAGGAGTTGGTGGTATTCCTTTGTGCTTTCGTAGGTGCCATGATTGGTTTCCTTTGGTACAATGCCTATCCCGCTCAGGTATTCATGGGCGACACAGGTTCGCTGACCATCGGCGGTATCATTGGTGTATGTGCCGTTATCATCCATAAGGAGCTGCTGCTCCCCATTCTTTGCGGCATCTTCTTCGTAGAGAGCCTGAGCGTCATCATACAGACTCAATGGTTCAAGATACAGAAAAAGAAGGGCAAGCGCGTACGTGTGTTCCGTGCCACACCTATTCACGACAACTTCCGCAAGCTGGATTCCCAGCTCGATGCCACCAGCAGATATATCCTGAAGAGCTGGCCCCACCGTCCGTTCCATGAGTCGAAGATCACCATCCGCTTCTGGATCACCTCCATTATCCTGGCGGCTCTGGCCATCATAACATTAAAGATGAGATAAACAACAACAATGAAGAGAATCGTTATATTAGGAGCAGGAGAGAGCGGCGCAGGTGCAGCCGTACTCGCTAAGAAAGAAGGTTTCGACGTGTTTGTATCAGACATGTCGAAGATAGCCGACAAGTACAAGAAAATGCTGGACGACCACCAGATTGAGTGGGAAGAAGGACAGCATACCGAGGAAAAGATTCTGAATGCCGACGAGATCATCAAGAGTCCTGGCATACCCGATACCGCCCCCATGATTCAAAAAGTTATGGAGAAAGGCATCCACATCATCAGCGAGATTGAGTTTGCTGGTCGCTACACCAACTCTAAGATGATCTGTATCACAGGTTCGAACGGTAAGACCACCACCACCTCGCTCATCTACCACATCTTCAAGGATGCAGGTTATGATGTAGGTCTGGCTGGTAACATCGGTAACTCACTCGCCCTGCAGGTGGCAGAGGATCCGCATGAGTACTACGTCATCGAGCTCAGTTCCTTCCAGTTGGACAACATGTACGACTTCCGTGCTGACATCGCTATCCTGCTGAACATCACGCCCGACCATCTGGATCGTTATAACTTCGAGATGCAGAACTATGTGGACGCCAAGATGCGCATTATCCAGAATCAGACGCCGAAGGATGCCTTCATCTACTGGGCCGACGATCCCATCATCAAGCGCGAGTTGGAGAAATATGACATCAAGGCTATCCAATACCCCTTCTCTGAACTGAAGGAGAAAGGTGTGATAGGCTATATCGAGGAGGGCCAATATAAGATTGAGGAGCCCACCCCATTCAATATGGAGCAGGAGAGCCTCAGCCTGACTGGTAAGCATAACATCTATAACTCACTCGCCGCTGGTATCGCTGCCGACATTGCAGGTATCAAGAAGGAAGAGATCCGTAAGTGCCTGAGCGACTTCCCAGGTGTGGAGCATCGTCTGGAGAAAGTCTGCGTGGTGCGTGGCGTACAGTATATCAACGACTCGAAGGCCACGAATGTAGATGCCTGCTGGTATGCCCTGGAGGCCATGAAGACCAAGGTGATCCTCATTATCGGCGGTAAGGATAAGGGCAACGACTACGAGCCCATCAAGCCGCTGGTGAAGGAGAAGTGTTCCGGACTCGTATACCTCGGAGCCGACAACAAGAAGTTGCACGACAACTTCGACGGCATGGGTATTCCCGTTCGCGACACCCACTCCATGAAAGAGTGCATCGAAGCTTGTTACGAGATGGCCCAGCCTGGAGAAACAGTTCTGCTCAGTCCCTGTTGTGCTTCGTTCGACCTGTTCAAGAACATGGAAGATCGTGGCGAACAGTTCAAAACCCTTGCGAAGAATCTATAAGATATGAACAAAAAGATAGGCAACATCTTTAAAGGAGACAAGGTCATCTGGATGGTATTCTTCTTCCTCTGTATGATCAGTATCGTCGAAGTATTCTCGGCTTCGAGTAACCTGACATACAAGAGCCAGAACTATATCGGACCGATTGCGTTCCACACGGTCACCATTGTCATTGGTGCCATTGTGGCCGTGGTCACCCTCAACATTCCTTGTCGTTACTTCAAGCTGATGACGCCTTTCTTACTGATCATTTCTGGTTTCACACTACTCTGGGTGCTCATTGGCGGAGAATCGATTAACGGTGCAAACCGCGTCATCTCACTTCCTGGAGGTATTACCTTCCAACCATCAGAGATAGCCAAGGGCACGATGGTGCTTATCACGGCCCAGATTCTCAGCGCCATGCAACGGGAAGACGGAGCTGATAAGAAGGCTTTTAAGTATATCCTATGGATTGTGGTGCCCACGGCAGCGCTGATTGGTATCGAGAACCTCTCGACAGCTGCTCTGCTCTTTGCTGTCATCTTCCTGATGATGTTCATCGGACGCGTGCCGATGATTCAGATGGGAAAACTCGTTGGTGCAGCAACCATATTGGTGGCCATCTTCCTGACTCTGGTGTTGACCTTGGGTAGCATCGGAGCCTCACAGGAAGCAGAGACACAGACAGTTGAATCGGTCAACAACAAATCGACCGATACGAAAGTCATCAAGGGTGGTGGTGTGTTCCACCGTTTCGTCACATGGCGTAACCGTATCATCAAGCACCTCGACAAAAAAGATATCTCACCCGAGGATTATGATCTTGACAAAGATGCACAGGTGGCTCATGCCAACATCGCCATCGTATCGAGTAACATCATCGGTAAGGGTCCAGGACAATCGGTAGAGCGCGACTTCCTCTCGCAGGCCTTCTCCGATTTCATCTTTGCCATCGTCATCGAGGAACTTGGTATCTTCGGAGCATCCTTTGTGGTATTGCTCTATATTGTACTCTTATACAGAACGGCACGCATCGCCAGCCGGTGCGAGAACAACTTCCCAGCCTTCCTGGCCATGGGACTGGCACTACTTCTGGTAGTACAGGCGGTCTTCAACATGCTGGTAGCCGTGGGTATTGCGCCTGTTACAGGACAGCCCCTACCATTGATCAGTAAAGGTGGTACATCGACCATCATCAACTGTTCATACATCGGCGCCATATTAAGTGTTAGCCGTTCAGCGAAAAAAAGGGAGCCAAAAATGGCGGTAAAAGAAATATAATTTGTAATTTTGCACCCTCATATATTAATAAGGTATGGAAAAAGAGTTGAGAGTCATCATTAGCGGAGGCGGCACAGGAGGTCATATCTTCCCTGCTGTCAGCATCGCAAACGCCATCAAGGCATTGCGCCCTGATGCCAAGATTCTGTTTGTAGGAGCCTTGGGACGCATGGAGATGCAACGTGTTCCTGCAGCCGGCTATGAGATTAAAGGCCTGCCCATCTGTGGCTTCGACCGCAAAAACCTGCTGAAGAACTTCAAGGTGCTCTATAAGATCTGGAAGAGCCAACGGATGGCCAAACAGATTATCAAGGACTTTCAACCACAAGTCGCTGTAGGTGTGGGTGGCTACGCCAGCGGTCCCACTCTGAACAAGGCTGCCGCCATGGGTATTCCCTGCCTTATTCAGGAACAGAACTCCTATGCAGGTGTCACCAACAAGTTGCTTGCCAAGAAGGCAGAGAAGATTTGTGTGGCTTACGAAGGTATGGAGCGTTTCTTCCCTGCAGAGAAGATTATCCTGACAGGTAATCCCGTACGTCAGGCTCTGCTCGACACCACCATCTCTCGTGAGGATGCCATCAAGAGTTTCGGGCTCGATCCTGCCAAGAAGACCATTCTGCTTGTAGGTGGCAGTCTGGGTGCAAGAACCATCAACGAGAGTGTACTACAACACCTTGACATCGTGAAGTCATCCGATGTACAGTTTATCTGGCAAACCGGTAAATACTATAGTGCTGCTATAGCCGAACAACTAAAGGGACAGGACATCCCCAACCTGAAGGTGACCGACTTTATCTCCGACATGGGAGCCGCCTATAAGGCTGCCGATCTCGTGATCAGTCGTGCAGGCGCCAGCAGTATTTCCGAGTTCTGCCTCATTGGCAAACCTGTCATCCTCGTACCCAGTCCGAATGTGGCAGAGGACCATCAGACAAAGAACGCCATGGCATTGGTACAACGAGGTGCGGCTCTCTACGTGAAAGACAGCGAGGCGCCCGACACACTGTTGGAACTGGCGGTGAAAACCGTAGCCGACGATAAAACGTTGCGAGAGTTGAGCATCCACTGCAAAGAGATGGGCCTGCCGGACTCTGCCGCCATCATTGCCAACGAAGTGGTGAAAATAGCCAACAGATACAAAAACAATTAGTAAAAAATGAACCCTAACGACATAAAGGCAGTTTATTTCATTGGTGTGGGCGGCATTGGCATGAGCGCAATAGCCCGCTATTTCCTGTACAAACACGTTTTTGTAGCAGGATACGACAAGACTCCCTCTGCGCTAACCATCAAGTTGGAAGAAGAAGGCGTCAAGATACACTATGAAGACAACCCCCAGCTTATACCTGAGGAGTGCCATGACCCACTATCAACATTGGTGATATATACACCTGCTGTACCCGCCACCCATCGCGAGTTGATGTGGTTCAGGAATAATGGTTTCGATGTGCAAAAACGCGCACAAGTCCTAGGTACACTGACCCAAAGGCACAAAGGACTCTGTGTGGCAGGAACCCATGGAAAAACCACCACATCGGCTATGTGCGCACATATCATGCACCAAAGCCACATCGGATGCAATGCCTTTTTAGGCGGCATATTGAAAAATTACGGTACCAACCATCTGCTTGCCGACAGCGACTATGTAGTGATTGAAGCCGATGAATATGACCGGTCATTCCACTGGCTGCGTCCTTGGGCCACTGTCATCACCTCGACCGATGCCGACCATCTGGACATCTACGGCACAGAAGAGGCCTATCTTGAGAGTTTCCGCCACTACAGCACACTCATCCAGCCAGGTGGTGCTCTTATCATCCACTGCGGTCTTAAGATGAAGCCCAATGTGGGGGAAGATGTAAAGGTAT
>JAEEGH010009749.1_pt1 | contig 22277 bp, 16 predicted proteins | sample 9134181 | NCBI WGS metagenome assembly JAEEGH01 (sample SAMN16246544, study PRJNA631951) | gut metagenome | biome: gut microbiome; feature: rumen; material: DP-attached | host: Bos | place: Iran: Karaj | collected 2018-10
CTGATGGCGGTCTTTAAGGGACTGGCGTTATTATTTGAATAGAAAGAATAGGGAAGCTCGCCATGATCACCGACCAGGGCAACCTTGGTGGTGGTAGAACCGGCGTCTATTCCTAAGAATGCATTTCCTTTATATTTCTGCAGATCAGCCTTCTTTACAGAATGAGAAGCATGTCTCTTCTTAAATGCTTCAAACTCCTCCTCTGAAGAGAAGAGAGGAGTCATACGGCTGACCTCAAACTTGATGTCTACCTTGTTTCTTAAGGTGTCATGGAGCTGCTGGAGACTGAAGAACTGAATATCCTTGGGATCCATATCACGGCCGCCGGGCAGCATGCATGAATTAAGAGCGGCACCCATGGCAGCAAACAGATGCGAATCTGCAGGAGAAATAGCAGTTTCGTCAGTAAGCTTTAAGGTCCTGATAAATGCAGCCTTAAGCTCGGGCAGGAATGTCAGAGGACCTCCGAGGAAAGCAACCTTACCTCTGATGGGCTTACCGCAGGCAAGACCTGAAATGGTCTGGTTAACCACTGCCTGGAAAATGGAAGCCGAAAGGTCGGGCTTTGTAGCGCCCTCGTTGATCAGGGGCTGTATATCACTCTTGGCAAATACACCGCAGCGTGCAGCAATGGGGTAGATAGCCTTGTAATCCTTTGCGTAGTCATTAAGACCTTTTGCGTCGGTCTTTAACAGAGAAGCCATCTGGTCGATGAAAGAGCCGGTACCGCCTGCGCAGATACCGTTCATACGCTGCTCTATGGTAGAACCGAAATAAATGATCTTTGCATCCTCACCACCGAGCTCGATAGCAACATCGGGCTTAACCGGGAGCTGTTCTATGGCAGTGGATACCGCTATAACCTCCTGGGTAAAGGGGATACCTATAAGCTCGGCGATAGCGAGTCCGCCCGATCCGGTGATGGAGCAGGAAGATTCTATGCCGGGGTACTTGGCAAGGCAATCACTGATGAGGTCTGCCAGAGTTTCCTGTATATTTGCAAAATGTCTTCTGTAGTCTGAAAATAATTTGTTGTTTTTCTCATCGAGCAGCATAACCTTTACGGTTGTGGAGCCGATGTCAATACCGAATTTATACATCTTAATACTGTTGCTTATCCTAAAACTGTCACTATTATATATTATATGTAAATAGCGATATTGAATGGATATAGTTTCCCTTCCAATGTTATGTAGTTTTTAAAACAAGATAACGTAATCTACGTAATCTGTAGTAGTATAGCAAATTTTAAAAATAAATACAAGCAAAGAATGTATTATTTTATAGTTTGTTAATAAATTACTTTTGCTTTACTTTTATCCTGAAAAATGGTAAAATATAATGAACTATGTCTAAGAGGCATTTTGGGCCTGAAAGCATTAAATTTAACGTGATGGAAGCGAAAGGAGACCGGCATTATGGCATTTAAGTTAGCTGATAACGGTTTTTCGGCAGATATAATACTTGACAGTAATGAATACATCGGAGTAAAGAAGGTTGCCATGTGGCTGGCTGAGGATGTGGCAAGAGTCAGCGGCAGCAGTCCCAACGTGGTATCGGTTAATCCCGAAAGTGAAGGCATAAAGGACCTTTCCGGGAAAATCATAGCAGGTACCATAGGGAAGTCTTCACTCATAGAGAAGAAGGCAGCAGAACTTGATATTGATCTGACACCCATAAAGGGCAAAAGAGAGGTATATGGAGTCTTTGTAAAGGGTGATACCGTGCTTGTAGCCGGCAGTGAAAAGAGGGGTACCATTTACGGCCTGCTTCATCTGTCCGAGACCATAGGAGTCACTCCGCTTGTTTTCTGGGGAGATACCGTACCTGTAAAATACAGCGGCATATGCTTCATGGAGAGCAGCTGCGCCGGCGTCAGGGACAATATTTTATACGTTAATCCCACAGCCATATCCAAGGAGCCTTCCGTAAGATACAGAGGTTTCTTTATAAATGACGAGTGGCCGGCTTTCGGAAACTGGTGCAATAAGCATTTCGGCGGCTTTACCGTGGAATGCTATGAGAAGGTATTTGAGTACCTGCTGCGTCTAAAAGGCAACTATATGTGGCCCGCTATGTGGAGTTCGATATTCAGCATGGACGGACCTGACTTAAAGTCTGCAGAGCTGGCTGACGAACTCGGTGTAGTCATGGGTACATCCCATCACGAGCCCTGCTGCCGTGCCGGAGAAGAGTTCCAGAAGTTAAAGAAAACCTATCCCGAGTATGGCATGGACTGGAGCTTCCTGACAAACAGGGAAGGCGTAACCAGATTCTGGGAGGACGGACTTAAGCGTAACGGTAAATTTGAAAACGTCATAACTGTAGGTATGCGCGGAGAGGCAGATTCAAAGCTCTTTGCGGATGCAACCCTGCAGGACAACATAAATGTACTTAAAAATGTAATCAATTGCCAGAAGGAGCTGATAAATAAATACACCGACGGCAAACAGCCGCTGATGCTCGCGGTATACAAAGAGGTGGAGGAGTATTATAAGGGTGATGAAAACACTCCCGGACTTAAGGACTGGGACGGACTTGACGGTATCACACTGATGCTCTGCGACGATAACTTCGGTAACCTGCGTCTTATGATGGACGATAACAAGCGTGACCATAAGGGCGGATACGGTATGTATTACCATTTTGACTACCATGGCGGCCCGGTATCCTATGAGTGGATTAACAGCTCATATCTGCCCAAAATCTGGGAACAGATGACTACAGCATATGATTTCGGTATCAGGGATATTTGGATCGTAAATACCGGTGACCTGAAAAACCAGGAGCTGCCTTTGAGTTATTTCATGGACCTGGCATATGATTTTGAAAAATACGGCACCTCCAATCCCGGAAACTATGAGGAATATCTGAAGGACTGGGTAAATAAACAGTTTGCAGGAGTAAGTGCCCAGAATAAAGCTTTGATCACCGAGATTACCGACGGCTATACCAGACTCAACAATATAGTTAAGCCCGAGGTACTTTCCGACAGGACCTACAGCATAGAGTTTAACAATGAGGCCGGGAGAGTACTGGATATAGCACTGGATATAGACAAAAAAGCAGATGCTCTTATGCATGATATAGAGCCCGAATACCATGACACATCTATAAGCCTCGTGGGATTCCAGGCACTTGCTACGTGCAACCTTATAAAGATGTGGATATATGCGGCATTAAACAAAAAATATGCTGCTGAGGGCAGGGTTACAACCAATAAATATGCAAAGCTGATCAAGGAATGCATAAAGACCGATAAAAAGCTTACCGAATTATTCCATAACTTTGCACAGAGCAAATGGTACGGCATGGGTATGTCAAAGCATATCGGATTCCGTGCATGGAATGAAGAGGGCTGCCGTATGCCCGTTATGGTTTACTTAGAGCCGGAGGCAGGTAACGACCTGGTTGTATCCGATGATGATTCGTCCCGTTTCAGCGGTGGCGGACCTTGGACCAGACGTCCTTTAAAACTTAACGGCTTTGATTATTTCGGAGAGGGGCACTTTACCATAGCCTCAGCCGGCAGAAACCCGATAACCTATACTATAGAGTGTGAGGACAAGGCCATCATATTTAAGGGAAAGGACAGCAAGTATGTCCTCTCGGGTATGGCAGATGCCGAAAATGATGTCCATATCACCGTACAGGCAAGCGAAACCATATCTGAAGGCAGACATGAGTTTACGGTTAAGACCAATGCCGGTTCTGTAAAGGTATTCTTTGAGATAAAGGCCGAGACACTGCGTAAGTCCGGTTTTAAGGAGGGGGTAAATGTACTAAGAGACAGTATCACTGCTGTATATGCAGAAAACTATGCAGAGCTCGTTAAAGCGGACGAAGGCGAGTTTAAGGAGTTAAAATCCTTTGGCAGGCTGCTGCCGGGCGAGGCTCATTCTGCCATAAAGGCATTTCCTCAGGATATTGATTTTGTAAAAGGACCCAAGGCGGTTTATAAGGTTGATGCTGCAACCGCCGGAAAATATAATATGGTGGTATATACCGCACCTTCCAATCCTTCTGCGGCAGATAATTACATACCCTTTAAGCTTAAGGTTAATGACACCTTTGAGACACAGGCAGATACCATACCTCAAGGCTATGTGGGAGGCGAAAACTCTTGCGGCAGATGGTGTGTCGGAGTACTGGAAAATATCAGGAAGACCGAGATCGATATAGAACTTAAGGCAGGAATTAATACCATCTCCTTCGAGGCATCAAAGCCCGGATTTGTACTTGAGAAGTTTGAACTTTCAAAGGATGGAATCGAGATTCCTTACAGCAGGCTTGGTTGCTTATGAAAAAAGAATGTATGGAATACCAGTCCATGGTAGAACCTTTCCTCGAAGGAAAGCTGTCAGGGTCTAACAGGCAGGGCTTTTTAGAGCATGTCAGGCGCTGCAAGGTCTGCCATGAGGAGCTGGAAATATATCATGTTATATATTCGGTACTGGATGAGATCAATACCGATACCGGCAAGGAAACTACCAACTATATGGAGACGCTAGAAAGGAAGCTGGGCAGTGCCTCCAAGGCGGATTCGAGAATGTTCGGACTGAGCGCAGCCTACGGTTTTGCTGCTGCAGGACTCGCCGCCATCACAGCCGGAATACTGTTATTGATATTATAAGAATAGGAATATCATTGCACATGGATAATGAATATTTATTGCTGATAGACGGGTCGAGTCTGCTGACTACCCAGTATTACGGAAATCTCCCCAGGGAAATCCTCTTTGCGAAGACCGATGAGGAGAAAAAGAAGTTTTATCATAAGATAATGCAGACCAAGACAGGCATATATACCAATGCCATCTATGGTTTTATGAGGACTGTCCTAAAGATCATAAAGGAGCAGAAGCCCAAATACATAGCTGTTGCATGGGATAAGAGCCGTAATACCTTCAGACGTGAGATATACAGCGAATATAAGGGTAACCGTGGGGAGACACCCAAGCCCTTAAAGGACCAGTTCATCCTCTGTGAGGAGCTGCTCGAAAAGATGGGCATCAGACAATTTATGGATGACAGGTTTGAGGCTGATGATTTCTGTGGCAGTCTGTCAAAAAAGTTTGAAAACACACTGCCCGTAAAGATACTCACAAAGGATAACGATTATCTTCAGCTGGTAACAGATAAGACCAACCTGTGGATCATGCATTCGACAGCCCAGAAAACGGATGATTTATATAAAAAATATGGGATAGTACATGATGCGAGTGTACCCGAGAGGGCATTTAACCTGACGAGAGAGCTTGTAAAGCAGGAATTTGGCGTAGAGCCGGAGTCCATCAACTCCCTTAAAGGACTCCAGGGTGATTCATCCGACAATATAAAGGGTGTACCCGGAGTAGGACCTGCCACAGCGGTAGCGCTTATAGCAAAATATGGCAGTGTGGAAGCACTGTACGATGATATAAGAGACCTTGATGATAAGCAGCAGAAAGCTAAGGCTGCGGAATGGAAGGCGGAGCTTGGCATATCGAGGTCACCCTTCGGACCGCTGCTTAAGACCAGCGATACGGAGCTTGTCGGTGAAAAGGCTGCCATGATAAGCAAGGAGCTTGCAACCATCAAATGCGATATACCTTTGGATATCAATCTGGAAGACCTGATATATAAGCCGGATACCGCAGCACTCAGAAGTGAGTTTGCAAGACTCGAGTTCGCAACCCTACGTATAGACGACGCTTCCGAAGAAGTAAATAAAAAGAAAAATGATACTGAGATAATCAATGATTTCAACAGAGTCCTTAATCTGCAGAAGGAGCTCGCTAAAGAAAACGGAGTCATCGGTGCGGCACTCATTTATGACGACAGCGCAAGAGTAAAGGGCTATACACCCGGAATCATTTACGGACTCTGTCTGTCTGCACCGGAAAAGAATTATTATATAACCGCGGAGGGCTTTATAACCGGAGATCTGATAGCGGATACTCTTAAAGGCCTCATCACATCGGGCTGTAAGGTTAGCCTATTGGATGTAAAAAAGACATTTAAGGTAATAGGACAGTCAGAGCTGGTTAACACCTTTGATGTTTCCATAGCCGCATATCTGATAAATCCCCTGCTGGGCAGTTATCAGTACCAGGATGTAGCCGGTGTCGCAGGTATAGATATACCGTCCTCAAGAGCGGAAATACTGGGAAAGACCACAGTAAAGGATGCGTTTAATGCCGGCTCGGATGCCCTGCAGAAGACGGTAATACTTGAAGCGGAAACCGCTGAGATATGCAGGGATCTGTTGACCAAAGAACTCGAAGAAACAGGAATGTATAAGCTATACTCCGAGATAGAGTTGCCATTAACTCTTTGCTTAAAGGAGATGGAGGAAAACGGAGTATATGTATTACAGGATGAGCTGAAAGCCTTCGGTGAAAAGCTGGATGCTGATATAAATATTCTGGAAAAGGAAATATATGCAGGCTGTGGGGAAGAGTTTAACATCAATTCACCGAAACAGCTCGGAACAATCCTTTTTGAAAAGCTGAAGCTTCCCTATGGCAAAAAGACCAAGACAGGGTATTCCACAAATGCGGAAGTACTCGAGAAGCTTAAGCTTGAGGATCCTGTGGTAGAAAAAATACTCAGCTATCGTACACTTACCAAGCTTAAGTCTACATACGCAGAAGGCTTAAAGGATTATATAGATGCCGACGGCAGGATCAGGACCAGCCTGAACCAGACCGTTACTGCTACGGGCAGACTTTCCAGTACGGAGCCCAACCTGCAGAATATCCCCATAAGGGAGTCTCTGGGCAGGGAGCTCAGGAAAATATTTGTGGCAGGCGAGGGAAAGACACTGGTTGATGCCGATTATTCGCAGATAGAGCTGAGAATACTGGCTTCTCTTTCAGGAGACGAGAGACTGATAGGAGCATACCGGGATTCTGCGGATATACATCAGAGTACTGCATCAGCGGTATTTAAGGTACCCATGGAACAGGTGACAAAGGAGCTCAGATCCCGTGCAAAGGCAGTAAACTTCGGTATAGTATACGGTATCAGTTCCTTCGGACTGGGTACAGATTTAAATATACCCAGAAAGGAAGCCGAGCAGTACATAAAGAGCTATTTTGAAACATATCCGGGAGTAAAGAAGTATCTGGATGATATGGTTTCTTCTGCAGCTAAAAACGGATACAGCACCACGATGTTCGGAAGACGCAGACCGATACCCGAGCTTTCTTCATCCAATTTCATGCAGAGGTCCTTCGGAGAAAGGATCGCGATGAATTCTCCTGTACAGGGCAGTGCTGCGGATATCATAAAGATAGCTATGCTCAAGGTATATAAGAGATTAAAGGCTGAATGCCCCGAGGCAAAGCTGCTTTTACAGATACATGATGAACTCCTGGTTGAGGTCGACAATGATAAGGCCGATCTTGCAAAAAAGATCATGATAGAAGAGATGCAGTCGGCAGCAGATCTTCCGGTATCACTGGAGGTCGGTACTGCAAGGGGTAAGAGCTGGTACGAGGCACACTAAAAAAGGATATACATATGAAAATAATAGGTCTTACCGGAGGTATAGGGAGCGGAAAGTCCTTTGTAGCGAAAGTAGCCACAATGCATTTCAACGTACTGCATATAAGTACTGATGAGATAGCGAGAACCCAGATGCTAAAGGGCGGTGTAAGCTACGGCCGTGTGATAGAGGAGTTTTCCGGGTATACCGATGATCTACTGCTGGAGGACGGAGAGATAAACAGACCGGCTTTGAGCAAAGTGGTCCTGAATGATCCGGAACTGCTTGAAAAGCTTGACAGCATAACCCATCCGGCAGTAATAGATGAGGTAAACAGTATAATAGAAAATGAAAAAGAAGCCGGCAGGTACGATGCCGTACTCATAGAGACCGCACTGATCTATGAGGCAGGTATAGACAGTACCTGTGATGAAGTATGGTATGTTTATGCGCCAAGGCTTACCAGGAGAAAGAGACTGGCTTTAGACCGTGGATACAGCGATGAAAGAATAGACGGTTTCTTTAACGGCCAGAAACCCGAGGAAGAGTTTTTAAGGCGTTCAACGAGGACTGTTCCCAACGGTGATGACGTCACTGAAGAAGATATGATAAGGATAATACGAGGGTATCTTTAAAATATGAGCGATAAGAAATTTCCTGAAAATACAGTATTCGGACTTGATATAGGCACCAGAAGTGTCGTAGGTACAGTGGGATACCGTAAGCCCACGGGTCAGTTTGTCATACTTGCCCAGAAGTCTGCTTTTCATGAGACAAGAGCCATGCTCGACGGACAGATACATGACATAAACAAGGTCGCTGATACCGTATTTAAAGTAAAATACGATCTCGAAAAAGAACTGGATACTGTGCTTGACAGCGTGTGCATAGCGGCAGCGGGCAGGGTACTGAAAACCGTTACCGTAAGAATGGACTATGACTTGGGAGACGAGATGACCGTCACCGAAGATATGATATATGCCATGGAGCTTATGGGCATGGAACAGGCTCATGCAAAGCTCAGGTCGGACGAAAAGGACGGTACCGAGTATTTCTGTGTGGGATATTCCATAGTAAAATACTATCTGGGCAATGTCGTACTTACAAATCTTGAAGGCCACAGAGGTTCCAAGATTTCAGCGGATGTACTGGCTACATTCCTGCCGAGGGACGTTATAGACGGCTTGTACTCGGTATGTGAAAAGGCAAAATTAAAGGTACTGAATCTTACCTTGGAGCCCATAGCAGCCATAAATATCGCCATACCAGAGAAGTTCAGACTGCTGAACCTGGCCCTGGTAGATATAGGAGCAGGTACTTCGGATATATGTATAACGAAAGAAGGCAGTATCACGGGATACGGTATGCTGCCCTGTGCAGGTGATTTCCTGACAGAGAGCATCATGTATGCACTTCTTACTGATTTTGCGACAGCAGAAGAGGTGAAGCTTGCTTATTCCGCAAATGTGAAGGAAATTCCTTATACTGATGTAATGGGAACCAAACAGACGGTGGATTCGTCTAAGATAAAGGAAATACTTACTGCACCTTTTGAAAAATTATCCCATATGATCGCTGAGAAGATCATAGAACTGAACGGCGGAGAAAAGGTAGGTGCTGTATTTATCGTAGGCGGAGGCGGAAAGAATCCCGCATTTGCAGGTATGCTCTCAGAGGCTATAGGACTGCCCGAGCAGCGTGTGGCTTTACGAGGTGAGGAAGTATTTACACAGATAGTTACACCGGACGGTACACCCGTAAACGATCCCATGCTGGTAACACCCATCGGTATCTGTATGAATTACTATGAGCAGAACAACAATTTCATCATAGTAAAGATGAACGGAGTGGACATAAAGCTTTACGATAACGGCAAACTGAATGTCATGGATGCAATACTCAGCTTCGGCATGTCAAATAAGGATATATTCCCTAAACGCGGCGAGGACCTGCATTTTAAGGTAAACGGAGCAGAGAGGACCGTAAAGGGTCAGAACGGTGATTCTTCTATAATAATAGTAAACGAAGAGGAAGGCAGCGTGACTACCCCCATCAAGTGTAATGACATTATATCCGTCAGGGAGTCAACAGCCGGAGAGAATGCTGCGTGCAGGATATCCGATCTGCAGGAATACAAGGACGGCATCTACTTTATTATAAACGGCAAGCAGTCAAGATTCCCCAGAATATTAAAAGCAAATGGGGAGTTCGTAAAAGAAGGCTATGAAATCCATGAGGGCGACGAGATAGAGATCCCCGATTATTACACCTTTGCCGAACTGGTAAAGGCTCTGAATATTACAGATAACTTCAGGGTTGTTATTAATAATGTAATAAAGGATATCGAAAAGTCCGATAAGGATGAAAAGATATACGGTAATTATATAGTAGATATAGAGTCGATAGGCAAGGATATCATAAAGGGTATCGTGAAGGATGCCAGGGATGTCGTGACCATAGAGAGTACCGATGGCGAAACTGTGGTAGATGACCGAGGCATAAGGGATGACGAGGATTATGAGGCATTCCTTGACAGGCGTTACGGCAAGAATCAGTACAGGAGCGTAAAAAGGGAAAGCGAATCGGAAAAAGAAAATGCCGGATTAGGCAGCTTTTCTACCATGACAGCCGACCAGATTAATGCTATGCTCGCAGCAGACAGGCTGGAGACCAGTCTCAGATATAAGGAGCTCGAGAAAAAGTCCGAGGAGCTCAACAGGGAGCTTGAAAAGATCCGCAGGAGCAATGAAATAGCGAGGACAGCCGGAAAGAAGTTATTTGAGCAGGCGGAAAGTGAAAAAACTCAATTTGATTATGGAAAAATATCCGGACTTCAGGATAACACTTCCAGTTTAGATCTTACAGGAAAAAACAGTCAGGATATAAAGATCCAAAGAAATAAGGATAATTCGGAATCGGAAAAATTAGAAGAAGAAAAGATTCCAAGTATTCCCAAGGAAATCCATGATATAGTGATCTCAGTAAACGGTACTCCCGTGCATATGACAGGCAGGGCCGAGTACACCTTTGTAAATATCCTCGATTTCTATCCGTTTGATACATCTTCCCTTAAGGGTACCAGGATAATACAGAAGTGCAACGGCAGAAATGCGGATTTCTTTACACCCATAGAGGATGGGGACATGGTGGAGCTGTACTGGTCGAACGACTGACTGTCATTCTGAACCCAGGTCAACGCCTCTTCGTGGCATCGACATAAAGTGAAGAATCTTTAGATCCTTTCTATACGCTCAGGATGACAATATAAGGAAAGTAAGTATAAAATAAGTAACAAAAGAGGAGAACAACAGACGTGGAATTTTGCAGTATAGCGAGTGGCAGCAGCGGAAACTGTATATTTGTGGGGACAAACGAAGCAAATATACTGATAGATGCGGGTGTCAGCGCAAAAAAGATATGTGAGGCTCTTAAGGGGATAGATATAGATCCTTCTGAGATAGACGGAATATTTATCACTCATGAGCACATCGATCATATTCAGGGACTTCAGATTTTTGCAAAAAAATATCCCACGACTATTTACGCTCCGGCCAAGACTTTAAGGGCTATACAGGCAAAATTCGGAGATGATTTCGGAGAAACTCTGTTAGAAGAAATTGCTCCGGATATTGACTTTTGTCTAAAAGATGCTATAATAACTCCGTTTGCTGTGTCACATGATGCGGCTGACCCGGTAGGGTACAGAGTGGAGTCGGAAGGAAAAAGATTTGCTGTAGCTACGGACCTAGGCTTCTTTGATGACTACATCATAGAAAACCTGAAGGAGCTGGACGGTCTGTGTCTCGAGGCAAACCATGACATAAATATGCTGATGGTCGGTAAATATCCCTATCAGTTAAAGCAGAGGGTTGCCGGACCGAAGGGACATCTTTCAAACGATGCGGCAGCAGATCTGTTGTGCAGGATATTCTGTGACAGACTGAAATATGTGCTGCTCATCCACTTAAGCAAGGACAACAACTATGCGGAGCTTGCATACGAGACCGTAAGGGCCGAACTGCTGTCAAGATGCCCGCATAAGGAGCTGAAACTGGATGTGGCCGGCAGAAACACACCGTCAGATATTTTTTCAATATTATGACACAAAATGGTTAAAATATTTCACATTAAATTAACATGGATTTCTTATTAATGTAAAAAACATTGGGTAACATACAGGAGGTAATTAACGTGCAAAAGGTTGTTATTACAGTACTTGGCAAGGACAAGGTAGGTATCATGGCTAAGGTCTGCACCTATCTTGCAGATAACGGGATAAATATCCTTGATATTTCTCAGACCATTGTATCAGGCTTCTTCAACATGATGATGATAGCTGACATGGGAGAAAAGCAGGACGCTTTCGAACAGGTGAGAACAGAACTCGATGAACTTGGACAGTCGATCGGAGTTCAGGTAAGGATCCAGCGTGAAGATATTTTTGATATGATGCATCGTCTCTAATTATGTTAGGTGAAAGAGGGCAAGGATATTATGATTAACATTTCAGAAGTAAATGAAACGAATGAAATGATACAGCATGAGAACCTGGACGTACGTACGATTACCATGGGTATCAGCTTATTTGACTGTATAGATTCTTCACTTGAAAACACCAAGAAGAATATTTATGACAAAATCTGCCGTAAAGCAGGAAAACTTGTTGAGACAGGTGAGAAGATATCAAAGAGCTATGGTATCCCTGTAGTAAATAAGCGTATATCGGTTACACCTATTGCGACCGTAGGTTCATCTGCTTGTAAATCGGAAGAGGACTATGTAGAGCTCGCAAAAACTCTTGATAAGGCAGCAGAAAACGTAGGCGTTAACCTGATAGGCGGTTATTCTGCTATGCTCGCCAAAGGAAATACGGATAAGGAACTTATATTCCTTAACTCCATACCCGAGGCACTGAAGGTAACCGCAAGAGTATGCAGCTCAGTAAATGTCGGTTCATCCAGGACCGGTATCAATATGGATGCTGTAAGACGCATGGGCGATATCGTCATAGATACCGCTAAGGCATCATACGGTACCGACAGTTTAGGTGCCGCAAAGCTCGTAGTATTTTGTAATGCACCCGATGATAATCCCTTTATGGCAGGCGCTTTCCACGGTATTACCGAGGGAGAGAGTGTCATAAATGTCGGTGTCAGCGGTCCCGGAGTTGTTAAAAAGGCTTTGGAGTCCGCAAGAGGAGCCAACTTTGAGGTACTCTGCGAAACCATAAAGAAAACAGCATTTAAGATTACCAGAGTAGGTCAGCTGGTTGCACGTGAAGCAGCTCAGATGCTGGGCGTACCCTTCGGTATTGTTGACCTGTCACTTGCACCCACACCTGCTATAGGTGACAGTGTGGCTGATATCTTAAAGGAGATAGGCTTGGAGCATCCCGGAGCTCCCGGTACCACTGCAGCACTTGCACTGCTTAACGACCAGGTAAAGAAGGGCGGAGTTATGGCCAGCTCCTATGTAGGCGGTCTGAGCGGAGCTTTTATACCTGTAAGTGAGGACCAGGGCATGATTGATGCTGTAGAGGCAGGAGCCCTGACATTGGAAAAGCTTGAGGCTATGACCTGCGTATGTTCTGTAGGTCTTGATATGATAGCCATACCGGGTGATACCCCTGCCGAGTCTGTAGCAGGTATTATCGCCGATGAGATGGCTATCGGCATGATAAACAATAAAACAACAGCTGTGAGACTTATACCTGCCATAGGCATGAAGGTAGGGGATAAGCTTAATTTCGGCGGTCTTTTCGGATACGCACCCGTTATGCCGGTTAATGCATTTGCGTGTGACAGGTTTGTAAACCGTACAGGCAGGATCCCTGCACCGATCCACAGTTTTAAGAATTAAGTAAAGGAAATGAAATGAAAGATTTTGACGATGAGGACTTGGAGTTTGATGACGATCTTCCGGAACTTGACCTAAGCGATCTGGATCTGGAGGATGAAGATACAGAAGCTTCAGATTCAAAAAAATACGAATTAAAGAAATATGACGAAAGCCTTGACGATTCCGAGGACTTTGCAGCACTTATAAAGGCTGAGGCTTTTAAGGCAATTGATACCAAGGATTCGAAGGCGAGTGTGCCTTCAACGGCTGTTCTTGATGAGGAAGAGAGCGACGCCGAGTATTTCGATTACAATGAGGAAGATTTCGACGAAGAAGAAAAGGAAAAAAAGCCAAGTACAGGAAAACTGGTTGGGAAGATACTTTTAGGTATTTTCCTGATGTTACTCGTTGCTCTGGCTGTCACCATCATTACCCCCGGTGGCAGAAAGTATATTTTTGATCTGGTCGGATCATGGGTTCACGGTAATGTAAATAAGACCATAGAAACAACTACAGCGCCTGATGATATTTTACCTACCGGTGTTGATACTGAGTATGACATGCCAAGTATCATTCCCTTGGATGATCCTACTCCTACCGAGGAAGTAACAGGAGCTGTTGTAAGGCCTGCTACCAAGTACCGTTCCGAGGACTATGTAAAGACATATCTTTTGTTTGGTATAGAGGAGATCGGCGGAGCTGCAAATACCGATGCAATACTGCTCTTATCCGTTAATACCATGGATAATTCATTAAAGCTTACCTCTATAATGAGAGATACCTTTGTGGATATACCGGGTTATTACAGCAACAAGATCAACTCTGTATATGCTCATGGTATGAAAACAGGCGAGACTCTCGGTGAAAAGCGTTTAAACGGCGGTAAGCTGTTAACAGAGGTTATCGAGGAAACCTTTAACATTGACATTACCGGATTTGCGTGTGTTAATTTCAGAAATTTCCAGGACATCATCGACAGACTCGGTGGTATAGATCTTGAGCTTGGTTCTTCTGAGGCTTCATACTTAAGAACTACCAACTATATATCCAATCCTGCATACAGGACTGTACAGGCAGGCTGGAACCATATGAACGGTAACCAGGTTCTCGGATACTGCCGTGTACGTAAGAGAGCAACACTTGGCGGTGCAAATGCGGATTATGGCCGTACTTTGAGACACAGACGTGTTATAAATGCCGTAGTTCAGCAGTATAAATCCCTGCCGCTCACAGATATGTATTCTGCATTAAAGGATATTTTAGGATATATCATCACTGATCTGACAGAAGAGGATATTTCTACTATGCTTAGAAATATAGTAGAAAATAAGACCTTCTCACTCGAACAGTTCAGGCTTCCTGTCGATGGTATGTTTAAGGACAGCGGCAAGAAGGGTATATTTAACGGAAAATATACCGTTACATATGCTTTGACGCTCGACAAATATCGCGACGATAATATAAAGGCATTACATGACTTTGTATTCTTAGATGACAAGATAGCAGCCGAAAACGGCGAAGCGGCTACCGAAGGTACAGACGAAGCCGCCACAACCGGAGAGACAACCCCTACGCCTGTATCGGCGCCTGCGGCTTGATTTAAAGTAAGTGGTGATTTATAATGGAAGACAATAAAGACGTAGATTTGACTGAAACGTCTACAGGGACGGAGCTTGTAACCCAGGGCAGTTCTGAGTTGGCTAAGAAAACCGGTACTGAACTGGCTATGCAGACAAGCTCGGAGGTAGCCGTTAAAGCAGGTACCGAACTTGTAAAACAGGGCGGTACGGAAGTGGCCGAGGTTACCGAAAAGAGTACGGATACTGTAAAGTACGAGAAGAAAACCTCCGATGTAATAGATGAGGATGATGCCGAGTTTATTAAAAAAGAGGATGAAGAGCTCAGAAAAAAGCAGGCTATGAGGGATGAGGCCGCAAATACGGACCCTTCCGAAGAGTTTGCGGATGAACTTCACGAGATAGAGCACGAAGCCGAAGAAAATGAAATAGCACAATCGGTTTCGAATTCCATAAAGGATCAGCTGGATGAGGAGATAGCTTCTGCAAAAGCAGAGAGTGAAGCTGTTTCTGAGGGCGAAACCGAAGAAAAAGAAGAAAAGAAGGGAATTATAGGATTCCTTTCAAAGGTACCGAAGTGGATCTATATTGCACTTGGTGCAATGGTATTCATTTTAGTCCTTATATGGATACTCGATGCCAGCGGACTCGGTGAAAAGATACTGATCAAGATCGGTGCAAAGGTGGCTGCGGTCACAGTAGACTATCAGCCCGTTGATCCCGATAATACCGAAATAATACCGGAAAATGTAGAGGACATCTCGGAGTTTTTGGAAAAACTGACTCCCATACCTACCGAGGAGCCCACACCTACACCTCCGGACCCTACACCCACACAGCCCGTTTATGAGAAAAAGATCATCAACATCCTGTTACTGGGTGAGGAAAACATAGGCAGTTATACTAACCGCGGCAGGACCGATATGATCGTGCTGGCTACCATCGATACGATAGCTAAGGAAGTAAAGCTTACTTCTCTTATGAGAGACAGCTTTGTACAGATACCGGGATATGATGACAACCGTATAAATGCAGCATATTCTTTGGGCGGAGTACCTCTGCTTTATGCAACCTTAGAGAAAAACTTCGGTATCACACCGGACAGCTACTGTCTCGTAAGATTTGATGATTTTGAAAAGATAGTTGACTCTGTAGGAGGCGTGGACATTAAGCTTTCTGCTAAAGAGGCAGCATATCTTAATAAGACCAATTACATTTCCAAGCCCGAATACAGGACAGTAAAAGAGGGCTGGAACCATATGAACGGCAATCAGGTACTTGGATATTGCCGTGTGCGTTATGTCGCAAAGGATGGAGAGAAAAACGACTTCGGCCGTACTACCAGACATCGTGTGGCAATCTCGGCACTTATTGACAAAGTGAAGGATTTGGGATATGCGGATCTGGTAAGGGTAGGTCTGGAATGTCTGCCCATGGTAACCACCGATGTTACAGAGGTGGAGATCGAGCGTTATACGCATATGATACTGGATATCGGTGGCAAGGACATAACCATCAGGGAGATGAGGATCCCTATGGATGGCACATACAAGTTTGTGACCATTCGTAAGATGAGTGTTACCCAGCTCGATATACCGAAAAACAGAGAAGCATTACATGACTTTATCTATGGTGATTACGTAGAAGAGGAGAATGCACCGACACCTACTGTGTCGATCGCTCCGTCGCCTACACCGTCACCGATGCCCACACCTACACCTGTAGGGAAGGCAAACTAATAAAATGTCATCCTGAGCATTGCGAAGGATATTAAAAGGAGAAGTTTTAGGGGATATGGAAATACAAATGTGGAGGGAGAGGCTTGAACCCTATGCCTTGGCAGTGGATGAGCTTAAGGTAAAGTTCGAGCATGTACAGAATTCATACAGAAATGCAGGTCTTTACTCACCTATCGAGCAGATATACGGCAGAGTAAAATCAATTTCGTCATTGCTTGAAAAAGTACAGAAAAAGCATATTTCACTGGATGATATAGAGGACCATATCGACGATATAGCCGGTATAAGGATCATATGCCAGTTTGTAGAGGATATCTATAAGGTCGCTGAGCTGATAAACAGAAGAAGCGATATGATAGTCATCGAAGAGATGGATTACGTTAAAAATCAGAAGCCTTCGGGATATCGCAGCTATCATATGGTAGTAAAGTATGTGGTTGAGACCATAAACGGTCCCAAGGAGCTCCATGTAGAGATACAGATCAGAACTCTGGCCATGAATTTCTGGGCAACCATCGAGCATTCACTGCAGTACAAGTACAAGCAGAACATGCCTGCATCCCTGCGTGCGAGACTGCTTAAGGCAGCGGATGCCATCGGAGTCCTGGACAGCGAGATGGCAGAGGTACGAGAGGAGATCATGGACGCTCAGAACACATTTACATTGCGTTCAAATCTCGTGGCCGATATACTTAACAATATCCAGAACCTGTACAAGGCGGCAAACAAGCGAGAGATCGTAAAGATCCAGGATGAATTCTTTAAGATTTATGCATCCGAGGATCTGGAGCATCTCGAAAGGTTTGCCAAGGAGCTTGATACCATATCGGAAGGCTACAGAGCTCAGTCATTAAGGTAATCATACACAGAGGGTTTTCCTATATATGGGATACCCTCTGTTTTCTTATGCTCTGCCTTTCCCTTGACAAAAGCGGATTAAAATTGTATGATGATAAATTGGTGTATTAGTGACTAATGATTAGATGATTTGGATTGGTGTTATGAGCGATAAAAATTGGCTTCCATCGAAATTTATAGATGAAATGAAAGAAATGCTGGGGGATGAATTTGATGATTTCCTGGCTTCTTATGATGAGGATTACTATAGGGGTATCAGATGTAATACTCTGAAAATAACACCGTCCGAGTTTGAAAAAAAGGTGCCCTTCGTTTCAGAAAAGGTCGACTGGGTACAGAACGGTTATTATACAAGTGAAGATGAGCAGCCTGCCAAGCACCCGTATTATTTTGCAGGTCTGTACTATATCCAGGAGCCCAGTGCCATGATGCCGGCATCACAGCTGCCTGTGGAGCCCGGTGACAGGGTACTCGACCTCTGTGCAGCGCCCGGAGGAAAAACCACCGAGCTGGGTGCAAAACTGAAGGGTGAAGGTGTGCTGGTCAGCAACGATATCAGTGCATCGAGAGCCAAGGCTTTGGTTAAGAACGTTGAACTGTTTGGCATAAAAAATGCCATGGTAGTCAGTGAGTCACCCGATAAGCTGGCTGAAAGACTCGAAGGGTATTTTGATAAGATACTGGTGGATGCACCCTGCTCGGGAGAGGGTATGTTCAGAAAGGTACACTCCATAGCCAAAAACTGGGAGCAGTACGGATCTCAGTACTATGCCGATATCCAGAGGACAGTGCTGCCGTCAGCTGTAAAGATGCTGAAACCCGGTGGAATGATGATATATTCCACCTGTACATTCTCAAAGTTAGAAGACGAGGACAGCATCAGCTTTATACTTGAAAACAATCCGGACATGGAGTTGATTGAATCACATAAACTGTTCCCTCATAAGATAAAGGGCGAGGGACATTTTGTGGCACTCTTGCATAAAAAAGATACCGCCACTGCTTTAGCAGTCGAGTCTTCGGTGAAGGATATTAAAGAATCTTCCCAAGATGCTAAGGATGGTAAAGAAAAAGGGACTATCAATAAATACGATACCAAGGTACGATCCAAATACAAGAAGATCAGTGATGAAGCCTTTGATTTCTTCGAAAGCATCGGCTTTAAGATAGATGTATCAAAGCTCTGGGTAAATGAAGACAGGATAAATATGCTGTCGGAAGACGCGCCTGATCTTAGCAGACTGAGAGTCCTTCGTACAGGCCTCTTTTTAGGGGAGATGAAAAAGGGCAGATTTGAGCCGTCACAGAGTCTGGCACTGGCATTGAAAGCCGAAGAATATCCGAACGTACTTGATCTGAAGCTAGATGATGACAGGGTAGTCAGATACTTAAAATGTGAAAGCATCGATGTTGAAGACGGTGAGGTAAGTGACGGATACTGCCTGGTAGCAGTGGACGGATACCCGCTTGGATGGGGCAAGGTGGATAAAGGCAGGTTTAAAAACAAATATCTGCCGTCATGGAGATTGCAGTAAGAAAAATGGAAAGAATAGATAAGATACTTTCAAATTACGGCGGAGTATCGAGGGCAGAGGCTAAAGTCCTGTTAAAAGCCGGAAAAGTGAAGGTAAACGGTGAGATAGTTAAGGACAGTGGAGCCAAGGTGAGCGAGGACGATAATGTAGAGCTGGACGGAAGAAAACTTAGTCTGCGGAAATACAGATACTTTATGCTAAACAAGCCTGCCGGTTATATCTCATCGACAGAGCCTGAGCCGGGGGATACCAGTCCAAATGTGATCAGTCTGTTTAAGAAAGAAGGCATAAAAGGTCTTTTCCCTGTGGGGAGACTTGATAAGGATACCACAGGACTTTTGCTGGTAACCAATGACGGTGAGCTGGGACACAAGCTTACGGCTCCCTGCAATCATGTGGATAAGACATATCTGGCTAAGGTTAAAGGCCATCTGACTGAAGATGCTATACAGGCTTTTGAAAAGGGCTTTGATTTTAAAGAGTTTACTTCGGCACCGGCCAGACTCGAAATACTTAATGTAGGTAGTAATGATGAAGCTATAGTTAACGGACTAGGTACAGCTGCTGTTTTCTCAACTGCCAAGGTTACGATCAGTGAAGGTAAATTTCACCAGGTAAAGAGAATGTTCCTAAAGGTAGGATGCGAGGTAGTGGAGCTCAAGCGTCTTTCAATGGGAAAACTTGTGCTTGATGAAAGTTTAAAGCCCGGAGAGTATAAAGAATTGACTGGGGATGATTTAAAATGGGATTATTGGACAATATAGACGCAGTAATATTTGACATGGACGGTACCCTCGTAGATTCCATGTGGATGTGGGAGCAGATAGATATAGACTATCTCGGAAAATTCGGTATGGAACTGCCGGAGGACCTGCAGGAATGTATAGAGGGTATGAGTTTTAGGGAAACAGCGGTTTATATCAAGGAAAGGTTTAATATTCCAGAGGACCTGGATACCATGATGAAAACATGGAATGATATGGCATTTGAGTATTACAGGACAAAAGTGGATTTTAAGTCCGGTGCCCGCTGGTTTTTAGAGGAACTTAAAAAACGAGGCATCAAGATCGGTATGGCTACCAGTAACTCAACGGAGCTCGTGAATGTAGTACTTGATCACTTAAATGCACATGAGTATTTCGATGAGATACATACTTCGTCGGAGGTAAAGCATGGCAAGCCGTTCCCGGATATATATCTGCTGGTGGCTGAAAAGCTGGGAGTAAGCAACGACAGATGCCTGGTATTTGAGGATATACTCCCCGGTATCTGGGCGGGTAGAGCCGCACGGATGAAGGTGTGCTCGGTATATGACAAATACGCGCATCAGGATATCAGTATCGCAATGAAATATTCGGATGTATACCTTAAGGGATTCGACGTGTTGATGGATGCACCGTCCCTGATGTAAAAAAAGATTATGTGGAGATATTAAATGAGTTTCAAAAGAAAAGGTGAACAGGGATATATAGGATTCATGAAATCCTTTAACCTATTGGTGAGTTTTGTATTATTTGTGATAGCAGCGGTCATATTCATTATCGGTATGTCAATATATGATACCAAGGGCAATATACTGACGATAGTGGGTGCTTTATTTATCATACCTATGGCAAGGTTCCTTACGGTATTTTTCCTGTTCCTGCCATTTAAATCAGTGCCCAAGGAGACATATGATAAGGCATTTTCACAGATGAAGCAGGGAAATCTATTATATGCCGATGTTATCTTTACTTCTACAGAAAAGGCCTATGGTGCATCTCTTCTGGTGGTAACCTCAGATAAGATATTTGCATATGCGACCAAGAACTGCAATAAACTGCAGGAGTACCTCACAGACATCCTGAAGAGGCGTGCGCTTGCATATAAGCTGACTTGTACGGACGATGAGGGCAAATTCTTTAATCTGCTCAAGGGCGCTGACTCATATGCTGAAAAGACCTACGCTGATAATGAAGAAAAGGAATCTGCAGAAAAAGAAAGAGACAGGCTTCGTGAAGTATTGGAAAGTTTCATGCCTTAATGATGGCTGTATGACTGTCTATAGTTTTACATATACGAGATTGTTTACGATATCAGGTCTGAATTAGAGAAAAACATATGCACGAGATAAAAGTTGGAAAAAATGAAGACGGACAGCGTCTGGACAGGATACTGATAAGGCTTTTTCCGAATGCAGGGAAAGGGTTTCTTTTTAAGATGCTCAGAAAGAAAAACATTGTCCTGAACGGTAAGAAGGCCGAAGGCACTGAAAGACTTCAGTTAGGCGATGAGATCAAGGTGTTTTTCTCTGATGAAACATTTGAGAAGCTGTCAGGGGCCGGGGCAAATTATAATTCAGATTTATCGCATAATATTCCCGGTAGCAATGATATTTACAGTACTAAAAATGTAGATAACAAAAAGAATAGTGGTAAAAATATTGATTTAAAAAAGATAGTTGTATATGAGGACGATGATGTAATAATCCTAAACAAGCCCAAGGGGATATTATCCCAGAAGGCAGTTGAAAGCGATGTCTCTTTAAATGAGATGCTGATTTCATATATGCTCGAAACGGGCGCACTAAGCGAAGAGCAGCTTAAAACCTTCAGGCCTTCGATGTGCAACAGACTGGACAGAAATACTTCCGGACTCATATGCGGAGGAAAAACACTTAAAGGTTTACAGGTGCTGTCAGAGCTATTCAGAAGCAGGGAACTTGAAAAATACTATCTCTGTATTGTAAAAGGAGCTGTAGAAAAGGAAGAACGGATAGACGGATATCTGATAAAGGATGAGAAAACCAATACTGTAAGGGTGTTAAAGAGAGAGCAAATTTCATCAAATGATAAAGGAAATGGCAGCAATAACCGAATATCCGAAGATGATGGGAAACTAGAGAAGATCTCTACGCAATATAAGCCCTTAACTATAAAGGAAGGCTGTACACTGCTCGAGGTAAAGCTCCTTACCGGAAAAACCCACCAGATAAGGGCTCACCTGGCCTCAATAGGACACCCGATAGCAGGAGATATGAAATACGGGGATGAAAGCTTCAACAGGCTGGTAAGGGATAAATACAAGGTAAAAAGCCAGTTGCTTTTTGCATATAGGTTGAAGTTTCCTAAGGACTGTGGGGAACTTGACAAATTATCAAATATAGAAATTGTATTAAATAAACCGGATGAATTCTTCTTGTAAAATTGTCATCCTAAACCCAGTTAAGGATCTTAAGATTCTTCGCTACGCTCAGAGTGACAGGAGAGTGTAGTAAAAAG
>JAEEGH010009755.1_pt1 | contig 22267 bp, 15 predicted proteins | sample 9134181 | NCBI WGS metagenome assembly JAEEGH01 (sample SAMN16246544, study PRJNA631951) | gut metagenome | biome: gut microbiome; feature: rumen; material: DP-attached | host: Bos | place: Iran: Karaj | collected 2018-10
GTTCCGTCCGCAAAATTTTAAAAAAATAAAAAGGCACGTAGGGGAACCAAAATCGCAGTGGATCCAGTCTTGATGCGTATGTCAAAGAGCTACATTCTCACTTCTCACTCTATCTATACCGGAACGGAAAGGATTTCTTTCAATCTTTTTTGAAAAAGATGAAGAATCCTCCCCGTCGGTTCTGCAAAGATAGTAAATTCTTTACATTGACAAGCAATCCTGGCGCAATGTCATTTCTTGGCCAGGATGTTGTCAATCATTCCGTATTCCAGCGCCTCCCCGGAGGTCATCCAGTAGTCGCGGTCCACGTCGGCGAGGACCTTGTCGAAAGGCTGCCCGGAGCGCTCGGATATAATCTCGCAGAGCTCGGTGCGCGTCTTCTCAATCTGCTTGGCGGCAATGAGGATGTCCGAAGCCTGGCCTTTGGCCCCACCAAGCGGCTGGTGAATCAAGATGCGGGAGTGGGGGAGAGCCGAACGCTTGCCCTTCTCGCCGGCACAAAGCAAGACGGCGCCCATCGAAGCGGCCATGCCGGTGCAGATGGTCCCGACGGGCGGGGCGATGAGCTGCATGGTGTCATAGATGGCGAGGCCGCTCGAAACCTGGCCGCCCGGTGTGTTCAAGTAGAGGGAGATGTCCGCCTTGCCGTCCAGCGACGCCAGGAAGAGCAGCTGGGCCTGGATGATGTTTGCGACATCGTCGTCGATGGGTACGCCCAGGAAGATGATACGGTCCATGAGCAGGCGGCTGAAGACGTCCATGGAGGCCACGTTCATCTTCCGCTCCTCGATGATGGTCGGGTTGATATAGCGGTCAACGGCTGCGTTGTAGCGCCCGAGGGTCATCGGGCTGATGCCCCGGTCCAGCGAGGCGAATCTCTCAAATTCGTTTGTCATGTTTCTCTGTTTTCCTATCTATACTGCCGGAGTATCGTTTTCTTGCACCTCTTCTGCAAAAAACCAGATATCTATTCCCTGGGCATACTTGCGCCCCAAACCCCTCTTGAATCTCTGTGCATGGGGTGTCATTCCATCAATCTTGGAAATATCATTCATCGTCAAGGAAGATCCACGTATATATACAATGATACTTTTCAATTCTTTCTTGCTTACCAGGACCTGTTCAAGACATATCCTTGACAATACGATCAATGCATCGACGCTCTGCGCACACACATGAATCCCCCAGGACGGATTTGGACAGATGTCCGTGAAATCCTGATTCCGGAGCGGGAGATAGCCCTCATCGCCGACAACCCGGGCTATTTCATGCTGGATTTGACCAGGTTCAATTATCATCCTCCGACCTATTGATGATGGAGTGTCTCTCTCCCTTGAGGTTACAAAGCATCTGGTGGTTCACCTTGATTTCGCACCAGAAATCGTTCATACGAAGGACATCCAGATAGGAAAAGAGATTGTAATCGGTAAGGGCGTAGATTGCATGGCAGATGCAGATATCCTTGAATACTGGATGGTTGCACCATGTCTCTCCATCCTCAAATTCAGTCCACATGTCCATCTCCTGGGCTGTCTTTTCCGGCCGGTCATCCTTCTCATAAGATTTGAAGGTCCTGGCACATGCGTACAACTCCCTTATATCCGAGATGCAGTAGATAAGTCCCATCATCCACGTGAAATCGGATCCGTATTCCTCATCTTCTTGCATCGATAATACGGATTCATCCTTTTCCCAGGAATCCACAATGTAGGTGAGGGTGCCTTCAATCATGATATCATCGTCAAAGTCCGGGTCGTAACCCGTCTGGAGAAGGGCTTTGTAAAGGGAATACGTCTTGTCATGCAGCTTTTCAGTCAAATCAATCAACCGGTTATTGACCTCCCTCATCCGGGCAACCTCCGCTGGAGTGCCGAGCAGCATGCGGTTCAAAAGACCCCTTCGTTTTTTTAGCAGAGTGTCGAGCTGTTTCTTCTCGTCACCGCCGAATTTGGCAACCATCCGGAACTGGTCAAAATCATCCCGAGCAGGACAGATTTCCTTAATCTGTCCCTCTACTTGAAGCAGTTGCTCCTTTAATGCAGTATCAACCATATAATCTCCGTTTTTCAATTCCTATATACTCTTTCCGTCCCGGTTTTCTTTCTCAAATAGCCCGAAAGCGCCATGGCTGGGCCAATCCCAGGATTGCTTCAACTGCTGCCAAAGATTAAGGTTCCTGAGGATGGATAAGTAATGACGTTTGGGGCAAGAGTAGGGAATGGCGATGGAAAATTCTCTTCCGTAAATAGGTGGCTCTCCTGTAAAGTATACACACACGTAATGAGCCCATCTCTTAAGATACCACTCCCTCTCCTCGATTGAAAGGGCCTTGCGAAGATCCCAGACCATGTTATCCTTTTGTAAGTCCGACAGATCTGAGTCACTCAAATAATTGTGTCGTGGTATGAAACAACCAAAATCGGCGGTATCGTTTGCGACAAAGGGAAACAAAACGGGACTCTTCCGGATAATCTCGCGATAAAGGAAAAGCGAGTAACTCGCATTCTCCAAAACCTTTTCCTCATCATCGGAGTCACCATATTCTTCGTGATTCATATTGAGAATAAGATCATACCTGTCATTGTAATTGAACACAAGTGTGAACGACTGGGTCCCGAAGAATTCATCATAGAAGTCCTGCTTCACCTCACTCAGCATCCCCGCAAGATCCGCCGGAACCATGTTGGCAATCTGCTCGGGAGTCACCAGGCCTCTGCTCTTTCTTTCCATCTGTTCTCGTTCTTTATTCCTTATATATACTCGTCACGCGCCTAATCCTTTCGTGTAAGGGTGAATTAGTCAACGGCTTACCCGGACAGAAACAATGAAACATGCTGAAAGACTTTGCGGCGGGCGGAGTATAAATGGAGCAGAAACACAAAACTGGAACTATGACAAGGACAATCGCACTGAAGCAAATCGGGACTCCCAGGCTGGTCATCAGACCGCTGAACGAGGAGGATGTTCCCAATATCTATGGAATCATGAGTGACTATGAGACGGCCAGCAAGACCGGCTTCAAGCCTCTCTCCTCGACATCCGAAGCGGAGGGATTCTTCCGCGAGAGCATCCGTTCCGGTTCCGCCTACGGAATGACGCTCAAGGATAAGCCAAGTGACATATTCGGCATCATCCTGCTGACTCCGGAGGAGCTGGAAACCGGTGCGGGAGCTTGCACGGAGACGGTCGAGATAGGTTATTTCATGCGAGCTGACATGCGCGGAAACGGGTACATGCCCGAAGCCGTGGATGCCGTCAAGGCCTACCTCTTCAACATCATCGGAGTGGACAAGCTGATCATCAACCTGATGCCGGAGAACAACGCTTCCAGAAGGGTGGTGGAGAAATGCGGATTCACCTTCGACGACCTGGTGACGGAGGCTGGAAGGAACAGGGCGACGGGGAAGCTGGAGGACCTGGAGTATTACTCGCTTTCCCGCACGGACTATAGTGCCGGCATAGGGATGAACGGCGGCTATAAGCTCAATGTCGTCGTACCGGGAAAAGTCTTGAGCGAGGGTTGCCCCGGCGTGCCCGTTCTTCACGAATTCTATGAAGGTGACCGATACGGGCTGAAGGATGAAAATGGAAACGTCGTGTTCGAACCCGTCTGGGACAAGATCTCCCAGTGGAAGGATGCCGATGTCGTCTATGCCCAAAAAGGGGACGAGTTCCGCTATTTCAACACGAAAGGGGAGCGCATCTTGACGGAAGTCGATCCCCTGGAGGGGGTCGAGGATACGGACATGCCGTACTACACCAGCGAGGAACAGGGCCGTCCGGAGATGATGACGTTCACGCTGGCCGAGGGCCCTGCAGACGGCCGATGCTGCTTCATGAAGGGGCGTTGGGTGCGTCTCGGCCGAATCCTCCGTTCAAAAGCGAAGGAGTTCCTGGGAGAAGGGAGCGTCCTACCATTCGAGAAGAGTGCTTTCGAGGATCTCCGCAGCCCGTTCACGTATATCTACTCCGCCTTTGAAGTGACGAAGGAGGGACAGAACGACATTCAAGGATGCACTGAGGAACTGAGGCTGATGGGCTGCTACGACAGCAGCTGGAATTACCTGACCAGCGTCTTCGTGTCGCCGTCGGCGTCCCATATCGTTCTCCATCCTTCCGCGGTCTTCGCCGCGTTCGAGCGATACCTTTCTTACGAGGACATGCATCGTATCAGCGTCGGTGTGGATCCGGAACTTCCGGACGGCGCCGTCCGCGTCCGTCAGGTCAGATACTTCAAGGATAGGTGGCCCCTTCCCGAAGAACTGGATTACCGAGAGTCGGTTGTCGAGGGCACGTGCGCTGAGATGACACAGAAGAGGGGAGTGGCCCTTTCGAAGATACGGGAACTGAGCCGCCAGGAACTGAAGAACGCAGCCGTAAAGGATTTCATGGCCGACACCGTCTTCCCCGGAGAGATGTATCGGTCGAAAGACTGGCCGGATACGGTCAAGAAGATACGCCAGCTGCTCTCGTTCGGCTATAGACTGGAAGATGCCATTTGGCAGGTCGCAAACAGTTTGTGTACCGGCCTGCTGCATACAGAAGGCTCCTTCGATTTCGGATGTGCGGAGACCCTCATCCGCTGGCTTAAGGCGGAGGGTGCGGAGATTAACCATGTCCGCAATCTCTCGGCCCCGCTAGACGAGCTGGACAACGCCCTTGCGGTGCTGCAGGAGAACGACGCCACTCCCGAGTCAATCGCCTCCCTCCAGAATCTCATCGACACCGTGAAAGAATTGGGCGGAGCGACGGTAAGTGAATTATGTGCGGCATGCGGAGAGGACATCGAGGCCGTCCTCGGCGTGCTTTATCCCTGGACTATGAAAAACAACAAATAAACGAACTGACATGGAAAAACAGAAATGGATCAATGAAGGAGGGGTTTATTTCCCCATCCCCGGCTACGCAACCATCTATACATCCCCCGGAAACGGGGTGTTCCAGATCAAGGTGGACAATTTCCAGCACCGTCTCGGACTGGAGAGGATCGCGGACTCTTTCGAGTTTGACTTCAAGCTCTATGACCTCGGCTGCGAGGATATCTTCGAACGTGTCACGAAGACTTGGCTCTCCGATACGTTCAGCACCGGGAACAAGAACCTGGGCGTCATCTTCAATGGGCTCAAGGGTACTGGCAAGACTATCGCGGCGAAACTGCTCAGCAACCGCCTGGGGTTGCCGGTAGTCGTGATCTCCAAACCGATTGATGGCCTTCTGGAGTTCATCCAGTCCCTTTGCTTTGAGTGTATCATTCTGATCGACGAGGCGGAGAAAACCTTCGATGACGACAAGGAGGTCCTGCTCAAGATGATTGACGGGGTGTACAACAACAGCCGAAAGCTCTATCTCCTCACGACCAACCGGCTCACCGTGGACGAGAACCTCATCGGCCGCCCTGGCCGAATCCGCTACATCAAGCAGTTCGGAAATCTTACCGCCAAGGCCGTCGAGGACTACATCGAGGATAACCTCGAAGACAAGTCCATGCGACAAGGAATCCTGGAGCTCGTGGACAGTCTGGTCATCTCCACCATCGACATCCTGAAGTCCATCATCGACGAGGTGAATATCCACGGCGAAATTCCCGACGGCAAGATGCTGAACATCCCGAAGGCGGACTACCACTTCGACGTAATCAGGTTCCAGAGTCTCGACTGCGACCAGATTGAGGATGTGAAGGCCTTCATCATCAAGCGTCTCGGCAAGAACGACTCCATCTCCGGATGGCTTCGCAAGGAGAAGAAGGTCAAGTCCCAGAACGGGCAGGAGACCAAGAGCAACGAGGATCTTGTCCAGTCTGAGTTCGGCTGCTGGATTAATAGGGACACCGTACCGTCCGCCCACTCCTACCTGCTGGTAGACCAGCCCATCCGTGGCGGAATCATCATCACGGAGCCGGATAAGTACGGATTCTTCAAGGTCCGCAACAACTACAACGACGAGGACGAACTCTGGTGCGTCATCGGTGACCATGGAGCCCCGTCGCTCTATCGAGGAAGTCTGGTGTTCTAGAAGTGGAGAGGCGCCCCATAGTCGGTATGAGGCGCTTTTTCATTAAGATTGACAGTAATCTGTCAATAATATAGATACACCGAAAAAATGACTAAATTTGTATTTTGTAGAGATTCAGACACTAAGACGTTTTTATGACGGACCTCGCGACAATACTCTCCAGCAACGGGATCACAGAAGGTTGTCCCGTGCCGCTTTGGAAAATTAAGGTCACGGATGACCAATATGCTTCCCTGAAGGAGTACCTAACATATAGGTACTCAGTCGACGGGTCTTTCGAGAACTGTCCGAAAGAGGCCGCACTATACATTGCAGAATGGTGGAAGCGCGACACGGGCGAGTCCAGACACCCCGGGTTTACAAATCAGGATATCGCTTTCTGTGCGATTGGACTTAACCATGATACTGAGGGGGTCGACTCTCTTTTTAAGAATGCCAGAAGGATTTTTGACCCGCGCGATAGAGAGGCGTATATTAAGGGCGCTAAACTTGTTATCACGGGGAAAGGACGAGAATTTGTTTATTCACTCTTATTTCAGGGAGGTTTTCCGTTAGGACGAGCAAGTTCCAAGAGGGGGGCTGGTTGGAAAAGGATGATAGAGAAGTTCGTCAAAAAGAATATAGATTTTGAGGATCTTCCAGGTGCAATCATCGCGAAGAAAGCTCTCCGTGAATATAAGGACTATCTTGTTACAGCAGCTCGTGAGCAAAAGCCGGAAGGAATGCCTTTCGCTTGCGATGACAAACATCCCTGGTATCAAATGGCTGTCGAGGGTGTCCGAATTGGAGACAGCAAAAGGGAAGCCCATCCGTTCCATGTGAAGTGGACCTTCTTTAAGCGTACAAACGATTTCTTGATTCGTGGCACCATAACAGGGCCTTCGGAACTGAGGGAGAATTTCCTGTCAGCCCACCCTGAGATTCGGGAAATGGATTCAGTACCGATCCAGTTATTTCGGAACGAGGAATTCGTAGAGACGTTGGCCCAGTACGAGAAGACAGATAAGGGGGCATTCATTTCATATTATGACATTAATTACTCCTTCAACTATGACGGTGTTTCCAAGATGTCGCTCAGAATCCCCGGACTTGACAAGCCGGTCATCTCATCCGACGTCGATATGAGCATCCCTCACTCGTTCTTCCGTGCATCCAACGGCCAAGACTATGAGATGGGGGCGAAATTTGGGGAAAGGGTCTCTCTCCTTGTATTTGACAACGCGTGGGAACTGATTGAGGCTAAGGGTGACCATACTTCGATTATTCCAACATCTTTCAACGGGAATCCGTTCTCGATGATTATCTGCGGCGTTCCACAGGATGATTCTGAGATAACGTTCACTCTTGAAAGAAAGGGGACTTGTGAAAAGTACTCATTCGGATCAGAGTTGAACCCATCATGGACGGAGGTAAGGATACTCAAACCATACAATCCACTGATTGTTGAAGACGTTTGCGATTTCTCCGATGAATCACAGGTTAAGGTTCTCAAATTGTCCGATGATGAAGATGACGGTGACACCGTTCAATCTGATGACGTCTTTTTTAGACGGGACAAATCAGACAAGTGGATGCATGAGATTCCGTTCGGCAGAATTCAGTGTTCTGTCATCAAGGACGGAGTTATTACTGCTCCTGATAACAATTTACTAAGCGTCGGCCCTAATCTTGATATCGATGTTATCAGGTTTATGCCTCGTGAGTGTCACTACCGCATATCATGGGACCAAGGTGATGTATACTCCGCGGATGGGAAGGTGAGTCCAGATGAAAACGGCGTATGGATTATCAAGAAAGAGGATTACGAGACCGATTTTCCTTTAACATGTATCCCGCATGAAGGAACACCGTTCCATCTTCACATAAGGACGAAATATCGCGATTTCAGCATCTTTACGCCATCAGGTGAACGTTTGCAAAGACATGAGATTATACCCTGGTCTGAGGTAAACTCATACAGATATGCGGTAAGGGATTCCAGCCGGATATTCGTACGTCCTTTCAACGAATTATCTTATGAGCTGCGCGTGAGCGAATCTAATAGGATTGAAGGGAATATCATACCATCTGAGGGGTCGCTTGGCCTCATTCTCACCCCTCAGGTTCTTGAAAAGTATGAATGGAGAGCCGATGACGGTTATGATTTTGAAATTAGAAACTGCTATTTCACACTCCAACGTTACCCACTTTCCCTAATAGCTGTTGGGGGAGTAAAAGCTCTTGACCTTGTTTTGTCCTCACAAGAAGGTGATAAAGCCCCTCAGGAATATGGACAAAACCTTGCTTCATCCTTCAAAGGTCGGCTATTTGTATTTGACCGAGAGGGGAATATCATACACGATATTCCCAGAGCTGAAGACGGGAGGTATTATCTTCCAGATCACCTTGATGGAAAGGTATTCATAGCTTGCAACCAAAGGGGATATGTGCGCCCTATTTATTTTGACAATGACAATATAAGCGATGTTGATACCAGTTCGGCCTATACGGAGGCTCTTTATGAATCCGAACTGGATGATGCTTGTTGGGATTCGGTGACAAGATTCCTTGACGCCGGCCTACGGTACGGACTACCTCTTGTTGATCTCCCATGGATCGGCTCAGTAGTAAAGGACCCAGACATGTTCCTTGCACTCTACTGTCGACTTATAATCAAGGCTGGATTCGACCCGGCGAAGATAAGGGACGCAAAAAACATCATGAACAGAATCATGTCCGTTTACAAGATACCAATCTGCAAAATGAATCTTGACTTCTTTACGAAAAGTTGTACTCCGGACAGCTTCCTCGACCAATATGCTGCATGGAAGCATACTTACGGAAAAAACGAGGATAATGAAGCTACACGCGATGAGTTCCTCATGTGGGCTGCGGGTAACGTCCAAAGATTAATCACAGAATAGATATACAATGAAATTCAAGAACATCTATATCAATGCGGAATCGCGTATAGACGAGTGCCTCCTCTCTCTCTGGACGCCAGGCGATCATCCGATGAGGAAGGCTATGATCGAGTTGTTCAAGCGTGAACCGTTCATAGGTGAGCCTTTTTTTCAGTCCGCCTTCGGTTGGGAACAGATAGCTCGCGGAACGAACTGGAAGGCTGGTTTTGAGCCAGCTGTCGCGCAGATGATCGAAGATCTGGGGACTCGAAACCACACAAGAGCCTGGTCTCCTTACAAGCATCAGCATGAGAGTTGGACGATATTGAACGACTCCACTCCGGGACAGGCACAGAGTGTCGTCGTGACGAGTGGCACCGGCTCGGGGAAGACAGAATGCTTCTTGTATCCGGTATTGAATGATCTGTACAAACATAGCGGAGAGGGGATTCAGGCGATATTCATGTATCCTCTTAACGCCCTCGCCAATGACCAGAAGGGGAGAATTGAGAAGTGTTGTAACGAACTCGGCCTCCATTTCGCGTGCTATAACGGCAACACGAAGTATGCAGGCAGATACAACCCAGCCTTAGCGGAAATAGACTCCAGGACTGCAATCCGCGAGCATCGTCCGGATCTGTTGATGACCAATCCCAGCATGTTGGAATACATCCTTGTCCGGGATGATGACAAGGATGTAATGAAGCCAAACAACCCTGGGCAACAAGGCAGTTCCCTGCGCTGGATTATCATTGACGAGGCACACACGTATACTGGATCAGCCGCGGTCGAGCTAAAATACGAGATCAAGCGCGTCGTCGAGGCGTTCGGGGCGAAGATGAGCGATATCCATTTCGCATGTACTAGTGCTACGATTGGGAGCAATCAGGGAACTTTACAGCAGTTTATCCACGAACTGACGGGGCAGGACATCAATCGGATCCATGTAATCGGAGGGCAGAGAGTCATCCCTGCGATTCCCGCTTCGCTTTCATTGCAAGGAGAGCTTGATACCAGAGGTCTGGATCTGTCCATTGCTGATATCATGACCCTACGGCGGGAGATCAATGATAATCCGTATCTTTCCGCCTCTGATATCTGGAACATCTTATTCAAAGGAAAGCCATATAGACAGGAGGGCATACCACTCCTCCTTGAAACGCTCGATGGTCTCTGCGAGGTGTCTTGGAAAAACGGGAGTGCAGATGAATATCTCATGATGCTTCGTGCTCATTTCTTCATGAGAGAACCAGGGGGGCTGTATGCTTGTCTTAATCCTAACTGCTCTCATCATGGTGATTCTCCGATGGGGTTCATAACTGGAATCGACCGGCAGACATGTCCCCATTGCGGAGCACCTCTCTTCGAACTGTTCCAGTGCAGGAGCTGTCAGGAGTTCGTCTATAAGGCTGAGGAAGACACGGCCTCACATGAGTTGAGTGCAGTCAGGGATTCAATTAGCGAGGAAGTGGATAATATCTTCGCTGATGACGAGGATGACGATACTACCCAGGCGTCGCCCAGCTCAATTGTCACGGGAGGTACTGTGACTTACAAGGCCAGCCTCTCATCTTCTAAGGCCACATTCAGCCATCTTACTCCAATCTATCATAATCTGGATTTCTCGGGAAAGAAGCCGAGAAGGATTCCGGCAGGAGCAGGAAATGCGGAATACGTGTCTTATATAAACGACACTCGAGCAGAGTGTTGCGCACACTGTGGACAAGTCGCATCGTCTAATAAGGTGTCGGGATTCCATCTGCCAATGGACACTCTCAAGCAATTGGTTTCGCCGGTCCTCCTTGCGGAGACAACTCCTAACACCGGACAGTTCTGGGGCAAGTACATTTCATTCACGGACAGTCGGCAGAAAACCGCAATTTCGGCTAAAAAATTCAATATTAACGTCGAACGAGACTATGCGCTTGCTGCCATTCTGGGAAGGCTTTCCGAGGATAGGCTATTTTACAAGTCAATCAGGTCGCTTCCCCTAATTGATTTTAAGGATGTCGTTTACAGCCAGGACATCTTTGAACACATCGCAACAGATCTTTCATCCCGCGAGTCCTATAAGGCGGCCGTTCTTCGTTCTGCCATAGGACGCCGCCTACTCCATGCTTCCGGGTCGCTTGAAACCATGGGATTGGTCTCGGTTGAATATCCCGATTTGAAGAGGAAGCCTCTTCCCAATGTAGTGACAGTATGGAATAACAATAATCCGGGCAGACCACAGATTGGCCAGAAAGATTGGGCCGATTTCCTCAAGATCTGTTTGGATTACGTTGTCCGGCTCGGAAACTGCATCCAGCCATTAAACCGCCAGTATGCTCCTGATGAGAGGAACTATCTCCGCAACAATAGTCCCACCACGATCTGTTCTCCCGGACAGGGAAGCGGTGGAAAGGAATGGCCGACCATCAACCGTGTCAATAACAAGGTAATTAATCGGCAAAATAGGATTGTCACGCTCCTGTGCGCTGTTTTCGGAATTGACGATGTACAATCCCTCGACTGCCCTGCGAACATTCAACTGATATCGGGCGTCCTGGATGCCGCATGGCAGCAACTGACGGGACAGGACGGTTCGACCCCGGTTCTGAAAACCTTCGATGGCGGATTATCATATTACTTGGACATGTCCACCGATGATCCTTACGGGTCAACGTGTTTCCTCAAGCTTAACGAGGAATCCATGGTTTGCCCCGTCACGCGGAAACTTCTCGATGTCACATTCATGTCGTACAGCCCCATGATGAACGGGCAACTGGCTAGGGATAACATGGAACAGTACAAGTGCTCCTCGCCCTCGGTGAGGATGCCCATCCTTGATATCTCCCATCCTACTGATGGCCAAATAGCTGACTGGATACGGAACAATCCCGAGATCAAGACACTCAAAGACCTTGGACTATGGTCAAATTACATGGAGAATGCTTTCCGATTCCGCAACGTCTACGTCGCAGCTGAGCACTCGGCTCAGTTGGACCGTGCCATCCTAGAGGAATACACGAACCAGTTTAAGGGTACTCCAGGAGTCAACGGTCGGCTGAATATTCTAAACTGCTCCACAACCATGGAGATGGGTGTGGATATCGGCGACATCGACCTTGTCTTCCTGGCGAACGTACCGCCCGAGGCTGCTAATTATCTTCAGCGTGCTGGTCGTGCAGGACGTTTTGGCCAAAGCAAGGCGACTGCCTTTACGGCTTGTCCTTCCACGCCGGAAGGGATGAGCACGTTCTTCACTCCGGACAGGATGCTGGTTGATAAGACGGCCAAGCGCATGCCCAAGGAAAGTGTGGTAATTGTCGATAGGCACATTAACTCCTTCTTCTTCCGGGATTTCATTTTGGCAGGAGGTATGGCCGTCGCAGGAGACTCGTCGGCCGCAGACTTCTTTATTCAATCGGGCGGGCCTTCCTTATGCGATTCGTTCATCGCCCATTTAAATGGCGTTGGCGGACGGTTAAACGCTACCTTTGCTGATTTGTTCCCCGGTCATCACGGAATCGCCTCCGCTATCTCCGAAACTATTACTAAGATTACTGAAATAAAGAACAACTACATCAAGGTTTACACGGACCTTGAAAACGCATATAATTCAGCAACTTCACAAGCGGCCAGAATTGCTATCTCCTATCAACTGAACAAGTTCGCGGAACAGAATCTTCTTAACTACCTATCCGAGATGCAGTTTTTCCCCAACGCGAGCATGCCGACGGGGATCGTTGAGTTTGATGCGGCCAGCAGACAGCAGAAGGATAGCATTAATCGGACGCTTGCACAAATCAAAGCCCTTCGCGCACAGCTTAAGATCTGCCAGCCTCACCAGATCAGACAGATTAGGGACGATCTTGCAAAGAACAGGGAGAAACTTAAGGTCCTTCGAAGGGAGACAGTAGTCTCGCGCGAAGCCAAGGTTGCTCTTAATGAATATGCACCGGGGCAGACCGTTGTGGTCAATGAGAAGAACTATCTGTCTGACTCACTTGCATCTAGAAATAGCTATGGAGCAGAATCTGTCAACAAGTGGATTTCTCGATGCGACAGTTGCGGCTGGACTGAATACAGTGAGCTTCGTCCTCCTACTAACGTGCGCCTATGTAGTAAATGCGGAACGGGCATGATGTCCTCCATAGGTTTGGTTGACGCTGGAAATGCAACCTTCACCCTTGCAAAGGAAGTGGTCGGATATGCTGCGGATTACAATGCCAATGAAGATCGGCAGGAAGAGATTCGAAAACATTTCTATAACATAACGACTTTCCTGCCTAATTTCTCGTGGATAGCACCTCGTCAGTCAGGCCTTTGTGATGTTGTTGGCAAGGACGGGGAGAAAATCGTTTATTGTAACAAAGGGGTCGGATTTGGGTTCGCTGTTCAGAAGGATTTCGCCAATGGGTTCAGCAGCAAAGCTGTCCTTGATGTGGCTTATACCAGCAAACCCAATCTGTCCTTCAGCGGATTAAGATGGAGTCCAAGGCCACCGTATGTTTCTCCGCTTGTGGATCGGCATGTATTCTTGACATGCGAGAGTACCACATCCTATGCTGCCATACGCTTCTTCTCTGATTCCGGAAGAAAACTGCCTTTGACTTCAGAGGCGTTCCTGTACTCAATGGGGACAATCCTCACGCGCGCTCTATGCGACCACCTAGCTATAGACTACAATGAGATAGCCTTTGGTGTTAACAAGATAGATTCTAATTTCTTGTACCTCTATGACACCAACAAGGGTGGAGCGGGTTACTCCAGCCAATTGGAGGACCCTTCAGTCCTGGAGGGGGTTATCCGGCGATCTTATGAAATCGTATTAGGATTCGCGTGCGATTGCAAGGATCACCCCGGTCAGGCTTGCGCAAAGTGCCTGATGACTCGCGGAACATACTCTTATGCGGGGCTACTCTCTACTGCCGAAGTTTATCGCTGGCTTGAGAAGCAGATGCGACAGTTCAGGACTGTCCCTCCAACGATTAAACTCTTCTCGCCAGGATGCAGATGTGAGCCAAGGCTTCTTCAGGAGGTTCTGGAAGATGCTGTGGACAATAATGCCATCCACGTAATCGAATTGTTCATACCGAAAGAGAACGAACTGCTGGCCTCTGATTGGAATGATAGGAACAGCCCTATTGGGACACTCCTTCACAAGGCCCAATCACAAGGAAAAACCATCAATCTTTTTATTGAGTATGACAAGAATGACAAGGATCTGACTACGCAGTTTATCTTATATAACACGGCTACGGCGCTTTCTTGGTTTGATAGCGTGTCCGGCGCCGAATTTAGTGGCCCCACCAGAAGTGCCGCTGTCCTGAAAGATGCCGCGGGATGCATTCAGAACTTCTTTACCGATGAGTTTGATGCGATTCCGCTATCTAATTCGTGGGGAACTGATTGTAATACGCTTTATCAGGACTCGGTATATCCTACATTCAACACCTTGCCTCTTCCTTGCCAACAGGATATCCAGAGCCTCATGGCAAGTGGAAGTAGGATGGTAATGGATGGTGAGATTAAGGATGGCGTTTATTCGTCCGATGGCATCTTCGGTGATATGATTCTGGACCAGGTGGTTAAGGGGAATTCTCAGATGCTTAATGGAATCCACTCAATCCTCAATGGTAATCATGTAGATATTCAATTTACGGAGAATTACTTAGTATCTCCGATTGCGTGCATCATCCTGACCGGACTAATCAAGGAGCTGAAGACCCGATATAATCTTATCATTGACAGCATCACACTTAATCTTGATAGTAATCTGTGTGTCAATAGGAACATGAACTATCCCGTTAGGGATCAGTTCATTCGTTGCAATTTCGATTCACAAGTCGATAGGGATACCTATGTTAAAGACCTTATGGAGAACGAACTTGGCGTGATTCCGACAATTGGAGTCAATTCCGTTGATCATCATAGATGGCTGAGACTTACGACAAAGGGCGGACAATATGTGGAGATCCGTCCAGATCACGGGCTTGGTGCTTGCTGGAAAAACGATTCATTCAAGCATAGGGATCTGCCGGGACTGAGTATGCCCATTACCTTCCAGAAGTTGTATAGGTATTATGAACCGGAGCCAACAATTGTTTATTATATCCTCATTGAAAAGAATTAGTCGTATCTTAACTGAAGGGAAAAACGTAAATTTACCGAGAGCTACAATACAGTTGATCGATTATTTTTTGGGCTGATTAGATTTATGGCTTTATATGCGATAGACCTTTTCTCTGGAGCATGAGGGTTACATATTGGATTCGAACGGGCAGGATTTGATATTCGGCTATGTATTGACAACGATGATATTGTTTAGAAAACACATCGCAGGATTTTCCCTAGTATTCCTATGATTAATTCCTAATTTTGTAGAAATAACGAATATATGGCAAAGAAGCAAGTAAATAAAAAAGATATAGAATACGATGTTTGGGATTCTTCTGTCCCATCGGAAATAAGCAACTATGTAAAAGATGACCAAATGAGGTTCTATGATAAGAATCTCAATCAAGGTCTCAATATGATAGATCTGTTTTGCGGTGCTGGAGGCTTTTCTGTAGGTGCATCATGGGCGGGGTTTAACCCCGTTCTTGGCATCGACCATTTTGAACCTGCTATTCGCACATGGGAACATAATCACCCAAATGCAATTGCCTGCCTTGGTGATATTAGGAAAATAGCGCCAGAAGTTTGCAGAGATAGGCTCCAAGAGAAAGGCATTCATCATATCCATCTACTCACAGGTGGTGTACCTTGCCAAGGTTTTTCTCTTGCCAACAGAAAACATAACGATGATGACCCTCGAAACTTCCTCTTTCTTGAATATATGAAGTATGTCAGAGTCTTTACTCCTGACTACATTATTCTCGAAAATGTTTCTGGAATGACTATGCGAAAAGGTGGCCAATTTGTAGATGATATAAAGGCCGCTATGGACGATCTCGGATATAATGTTACAATTCAACTTGTAAATGCGGCCGAGTTCGGCGTCCCTCAGCTACGTAAACGACTTATTTTTGTTGGAGTTAGGAGAAATGTTGGGCTAGCAAATGAGTATGTCTTCCCTGAACCAATAATCACAAATCCTGCTGAATATGTGACAGTTCACGACGCTTTTAGTGATTTGCCTAGACTTGATGCCGGTGAAACAAGTGCTCGATACGCACATCGACCTCAAAACAGATATCAGGAATTGATGAGAGGAGTGGGATATATCAATGGAATTCCTGAACCAGATGGCCTGAGAAATCATAGGGCCCCAAATCATCCTGCAGAAACTATCGCGATGATTGCTGCAACTCCGCAGGGTGAACCTATGTATGAAGCTTTCAAGCAGAGAATACGTCTCAATGAAAACCTTCCTAGCCCTACCCAACTCGCAGGTGGAATCAGACCATCATTCCAATTTGGACATCCGACTCAGGCAAGAGGTCTTACGACACGCGAAAGGGCTAGAATCCAGAGTTTCCCTGATAGCTATGAATTCTTGGGTGGAATAGTGCAAGAACGGGTGCAGACAGGAAATGCTGTGCCACCACTTCTAATTTACGAATTGGTTCGCAGTATAAGTGAAGATATTACTCGAAGAGATAACCAGATAAATCATTGAATAAAGATATGGCAACGTTTAGAGTTTGGTACAGCACAGAATCTTTTGCAAACTATATCATAGATTATACGATTCTTAATACACGTTCGGTTACAAAGTCGAAAATGTTCGAGAGTGACGCAAGCCACCCTAACGATTTTCATAAGATGCCGGATCATATTAAAAAAATTCTTTACCTGGATGCTCCTGATATTATTGTTGAGTACAATTCAGAGCCAATATTCTCCATAGAAATCTCTAAAGAGGCCGGTACTGGGCATAACGTATTTCAGCGTTTTGCGAGACTTGGTGCTGCTGTAGAGAATGACGTCCCGGCAATCTTTATTTATCCAGAAGCTACAATCATCACTAGACAGCCCAAAAGACCTGGCGGTTCTACAACGGTCAAATGGGACCAGTTGAACGGACTTATTTTTCAGGCGATGAAGGAATCAATGGATATATACCAGATTCCAGCATTGTTCTTCTATTTCCCATCTGATTTCAGAACGTGTCCAAATCCACTAACGAGCACTCATCAAGCAACGAAAGGGTTGCTTTTAGACAGATATCGATATGCGGACAGCCCTCTTCATTCTGACCCAGAAATGACATCCCTTTTCGGATGCTTAAATGAAATTATTACAACCGTTGAAACTCATGGTGTTATAGATGGCAGAGCTAAGCTTCTCAGGGAACCCAATATTAGGGCAAGAAAAGCTTTTATGGAAGCAGAGATAATTAGGAAAGGCGTAACAGGAAACGAGTCTCCAATATCATCCACCAAGATAATTCCTACTGATTATCTTCTTAATTATCTATCCACATTCACCTCTGGTTCCTATAGCATAGGAGAGTTGCTTCGAAGCAGACCAGAGACTTTAGTATACTGTGTGGATGCCGGTTTCAGAGGAGATCCTTATGCGGGAGCATTGGCTGCTGTTGATTACTTAAAATGCAGAAAGGGAAAGACTTTTGAGGATAGGTATTATAATCTTGTACTTTGCTGGGGTGAAATTACCGAGGATCACACCAATCGCACAATTACTGTTAACAGCACAAAATGTAAAGTACAGGACTTCGTGGATGTAGTCAAGAACAGTAACCCTAAATCTTTATTAACAAAGGATTACGCTGCTTTGCGTCCGCATGAAATACCACGTTACTACATGCAAGTTAGATATGGTTCATCGTACTCTAAAGTGAAGCATATTAGAGTATTTTCATATTTTGCCGACGCTATTATTTTCAGGGACGGCGCTTTTTGGAGGGACGCATAATGACAGAAGAACAGTGCACAATCATTCTTCTTGAATTCCTCGAAGAACATAATTGGGACATCCTTTGTTTTGATTTTCCTCAGAGCGGAACGGGCAAAGTACTGCATCCCGCTAATAGCTCTTCAAAGACAGAGGGCAGCATTATCCCCGACATTGTTGCAGTAAAGAAAGGCGTATGCTTATACTTTGAAAATAAGGATCATTACTTCCTCCCGGATTTTGAGAAGGTTAACATGCTAAGAACAACAACTGATTATCATAAAGCAATCAATGAGCTAACCAAGGGAAAAGGAGTTCAGAAAGTATACTACGGAATTGGGTTTCCGACAAGTTGTTCGCCAAGAGTAAATAACGAGGATAAAGAAAAGGTCGACTTTATTGTGACAGTTGACAACGATAAGACGGTGGATGTTTTCTACGATACTTTTGGTCTAGTGTTTTAATATGACTTTCCAAGTCCAACACGCAACGACCCCGGCTTTTCATTTGCCGGGGTCGTCACAATAATCAGGAATCATCTCGACAGAGACTAATTCCAAGCCAAGTTCGCGGATGAGCGCCTTGACATTCTTCCGGTTTTTCACGGAGACGTACTCAAGCACGCCCTTGTCCTTTCGTTTCTTTTTCCTGGCCATGTCGCCCTCCGTCTGTCAGGTCATCTCGAACGTCCGTAGTGGGGGCGTTCCTCTTCCTGTTCGACAGGCTGGGCCTCCTTGGCCGCCTGGACCTGGTGCTCCTGTGCGGGCTGTTGGCTTTCGGCCTTGACCGAGCGGAACTTCCCATAATCCGCCTCTTCGCCTCGTGCCATCTCCTGTTGGATAGCTTCGAGACGCTGGGTGATCAAGCCGGAGCTACGCCGGACGTCGCCGAGGACGCTCTTCAGGTATTCAGGCCCCTGCTGGAGAGAACCGAGCCAGGATTTCAGGTACTGGGCGCTGTCGCTCTTGATGTGCTTGCTCATGCCATACTGGCTGGAGATTACCGCCGCCGACAGTTCCGCTATCAGTTCCTCACGCGCATACTCTGGAGAGCCGAAGGGATTCCCGCCCAGATGACGGGCCAGTCGGCTGTCCGCGCCGGTGGCGTGCGCACACTCATGGAGCGTGTTCGTGGCGAAAGCCTCGCCGTCGACGAACTGCTCGCGCTTCGGGACAACGATGCGGTCATTGGAAGGGGAGTAGTAGGCCTTGTCACCCTTGACCTGGTTGATGGGGCAGAAGAAGAGGTTCTCGTCGATCATCAGGTCGATGGCCGGATGGCTCTTGAGGTCGCCCTGCTGCTGCATCTGACCGGCCGCCTGAGCCTTGAGCTTCTCGTACATCTCCGGACGGGTCAGTTCGAGGTTCGTCTGGGCCGCGACGTTGAACACGTTGAAGACCTGGAGCTTCGGATAGACCTTGTACTTGGCCTGGTCTTCCTTGGACAGGTTCCGGTAGTCGTCATAGGGAATCCGTTCCTTCGTCTCCGGATTCACGACGGTGAAGGTCGTGAGGAAGACAGGGAAGGACTTCTCACCCTTGTTGACGGTCACCATTGGAAGCTTGTTCCCGTGCTTGTCACGGGCCTGGAACACGTTGCCGTTCTTGTCCTTGATGTAGTTCAGGTTGGTGATGCGGTCGAAGGTCCCCCACACGGGGATGTCATAACCCATCTTCTCCGCCTGAAGCATCAGCATCAGGGAGTTGCCGCCGTTGTAGTGGCGCCCGGACAGGTTCTGGGGAGGCTGGGTCGCCCCCGGCGTGAACCAGGGCTTCTTCCAGTCTCCCTGCAGCGTCTGGATCTTCTCGATCATCAGCTCCGTGAACCGTTCGAGGGCCTTGTCGGCCGCAGACGGACCGTCGTTGTTGTATTTCTTGTCCGCCATGGCCATTACTGTTTGGATTCCTCTTTAACCCACTTGGAGAGGTCATCGACACGGCAGTTGACGCTGACCCTGTCCTTGAAGACCTGAAGTTCCAGCTCACCCTCGGCCTTGATCCGGGTCTTCGGCTTCAGCCAGACGCGCTGGTCGTCCCCGAAGTCCACGAAATGCACCCAGATGTAGGAGAACTGGTCATCGCCGACCTTCTCCGCGCTGTACGCGTCGAAGTGGCGGAATGCGCCCTTCTTGCCCTGGTGCTGGATCACGCCCTTGGAGCCGAGCGTCCCACGGAACTGGAGTGTTCCGCTGATGGAGTCGGCATCGCCATCACCGGCTTTCCCGACCGTCTCGGCGGAGAGGTTGTAATAGGTCGTGTCGCCCATCTTCTTGAAGGTCATCACGCCCTGAACCTTGACGCGGTCGCCCTTGTTGGTGAAAAGGACGTCCTCGTCCTCGCCGTCGTAGGCCACGCTGATGTCGATCTCCGCGGATGCCTCGCCGTCCTCCAGACGGACGCGCATCCCGAAGGTAATGAACGGCTGTCCGTCACGGCCGTTCTTGATGTCAGCGGAACGGGTCACGTTTCCGATGACGGTAACTTTGCTCTTAATCATGATCTTGTACGTTTTATTGGATTGTTGTTCATGGAATTCATCGCATTCTCGAAGTTCTGCGAAGCGAGGGCGTTCGCCTGGGTGACGGAGGCCTGCTGGGCCGGCGCCTCCTGCTGCACCTGCTGAACGTTCCCCATATTGTCGATCTGGATGGCCATCGCCATCAGGGAGGCGAAAAGGGTGCTGGCGATCTCTACGATGGGATCGGCGGCAGGGTAGCCTCCTCCCGCACCGAGCAGCCCGAAGAAGTTCTTCCACGGGTCGCCCTCCTGCTCTCCGGAAACGATGGTGTTGAAGTAGTCCCTGTCCTTCGGTTCCTCCTTCTTCTCGGGTTCCTGCTGCTCTGTGGCGGGTTGCTCTTCCTGCTGGGCTGAAGACAGCTTGGGCTGTTCTCCCAGGACTTCCTTCGAATGGGCGGCCAGGTCGGCGGTGCTCGTAGTCTGTCCGACGGTGCTCTGCCAGCCCTTCTCCTGCATCACCTGACGGTCGTACTTATCCAGGCCGTGCTGGCGGATGAGGCTCTGGAGGCTCGACGCATACTGCTGGCTGGAGGCATAGCCATCCGCCTGCAGTCCGCGCGTCCAGCCGACATAATCGTCCGGGGAGAGCTCGAAGAGGTTCGCGTACCGCTTGTTGCCTCTCAGGAAGAGCGAATGATGCTCGTAGCTGTCGGCCACGGAGGCGTACTGGCAGAACTTCTCGTTCGGCTTGTCGTCCGTATACACAAGGTAACGGCCGCCGTTGTCCACCCAGGACTTGGTAGCCTTGATTCCGAAATGGTTATTCCCTTTCCTTGACAGTTCGCTCTGCCCGCTGGCGCTCTCCAGTATGCCTTGGGCGAGCGTGACGGAAGCAGGGATGCCGTACTTGCGCATCTGCTCCATCGCCGCCTCGGCGTACCTGTCCACATAGTCACTTGCCTTGCTCATCGTTCTCTGTATCGATATCCTGTTCTGTTTTGGAGCCGGGTGATCGTTCCCGGCCTGGAGGGGACCGGCGGCCAGAATCATGGCCGCTAGTCCCGTGATGAGAATCCTAGCGATGGAAACCACGGCTGCGTTCCTCCTCTTGCTGGTCCTGGGCGATGCCGCCCGCAATGATTGCGGCGACAACGCCCGTTTCGGCTTTCGTGAGCGCCTCCTTGGCCTTCTCCTCACGTTCCTCCTTCGCCTTCTGCTCCGGGGAGTTCTGGCGTTTCACCTCTTCCTGCTCCTTCTGTTCCTGCTTTTCCTCGGTCTCCTTCTTCTGCCTAAGGATGTCGGCGAAGAGGGTGGCCGCGAGGTTGCGCTTGTACGCCTCCTTGTCCTCGGCCAGCCAAAGGCGCTGGTACTGGGAAGGGGTTATCTCGCGGGACTGGGGCTTGTCCATCCCGTCGACCTCAAGGAAGATCTTGATCTTGCGCTTCTCGTCAGTGCCCGGCTCGCCCTTGCTCTGGATGATGCTCACACGCCTGATGGCGGAAAGGTCCACGTCCTTCTCTCGGGTCGTGAAGAGGTCGGCCTTCATCTCCGGATGGGCGGCCGCCAGGGCGTAGTATTTCTGCACGAGCTCCTGACGCACCTTCCCGTCCTTGTCGCCGCCGTTGCGCATAGCGTTGAAGAAACGGCCGAGGTCGGCCTTGTCCGGATACATGGCGAAGCCCTTCTCGCCCTCGGGGCGGATGAACATCGCCCACTTGCCTTCGTCGTCCTGAAGCATCGAGAGCTTCGCGCTCACGATCTCAGAGGGTTTCTCCTCACGAACCTCGATAGGACGGAGCTCGACCTTCTCGCCGCGTTCCGCCTTATAGATCATCGACACGGCCTTGTTCACATCCGCTTCAATGCCGTCCATGAAACGTGGGTTTTCCTCCAGGGATTTCTTCCAGCCGTCCACAAGCTTGGCGCTCTCCGGAGAGAGCCTGGCAGGTAGTCCGAGCTGGTTCATCTTCACCGCCGATGCGAGCTCCACGACCAGTCGTTCGCGGTCGCGGTGCACTTCGGCGGGGTTGCGGAGCCCGTCCACTGCCGTCCCGGGACGGTCCATGCGGCCGG
>JAEEGH010009759.1_pt1 | contig 22256 bp, 19 predicted proteins | sample 9134181 | NCBI WGS metagenome assembly JAEEGH01 (sample SAMN16246544, study PRJNA631951) | gut metagenome | biome: gut microbiome; feature: rumen; material: DP-attached | host: Bos | place: Iran: Karaj | collected 2018-10
CGGACAGTTTCACGAGGTTTGTAAATCCGTCCTCTACCTTGCGATGATTCATACGGAAGCAGAACTCGTCCATGTATGTCTGCATGTGCTTGACCGACACATGGTGATAGATTCCGTACACTCCACGCTTGACAATCGCCCAGAAAGATTCAATGCCGTTGGTGTGCTTTCCGTCACCCTTGGAAAACTCAACCTCATGGTTCACCATGATACGGATGAAATTCTTTGTATTCTCAACCCTGCCTTCGTCAATGACATTGTAGCCGCTATATTGGTCTGTCATAACCGTAGTACCTTCCTTGCAAGCATCATTCAGCACCTTCAGCAACTGCTTGCCAGTGAGTTTCTGTCCATTGGCATTTGCGGTAGCCACAACGCAATGAACCCTGCCGCTGCTCCTTTCCTTCACACCGATAACGGGAGTCTTGGAAGATGAGCCACGCCCACGCTTGTTGAACTTCTCATTGGTTTCACGCTCGTTGTGGATGTTTTCCTTGCGAGGCTTTCCACCGACATAGGTTTCATCTACCTCCACGATGGCTTCAAAGCAGTCCTTGTATTCCTCCTTACCCATAATCTCACGGATAAGGTGAAGCATACGCCACGCACCCTTGTATGATTTCATACCAAGTTCCCTCTGCAACTGACATGCGGAGATGCCTTTCTTTGCCACCATAACGAGGTTCATGGCATAAAGCCACATACGGATATCAAGATGGGTATTCTCAAAGATGGTTCCCTTCAATACGGAGAAATGGGATTTGCAGTTATTGCAATACAAATCCTTGCCGTTGTTAGTATTGTCACGGTAGATACTGTGAACACAACCGCAGAACGGGCACACATATGTGCCGTTGTACTTTACCTTGATAATGAAATCAATGGCTGACTTCTCTGTGGGAAAACGCTTATGGAAATCAAAAATAGTCATAGTTCAAGTCCTCTAACCTAAATCTATGACTATATACCCTAAAAGTCCAGAATTCTTACAACACTAAAAGGGATAATTCCGTATTGCGCCCTTTCGCCAAACAGGCGCACGGCGACCGGCCTCCGGCGCCTCTCCAGGGCAGGTCAGCGTGCACGATGGGCCGAAATCGACGGGTGGCGCACATCGACCAGCCTCAGAAGGCCCTCAAAGGGGTATCAGCGTGCAGCAGTTTGGCAGAACATTTGTTTGTTTGCCTTTTTTTGTACTATCTTTACCTTCACAGTCAAAGTCTTATTGATTATGAAAACCATAGCCATTCTTTTAGCCGCAGGAATGACAATCTTGTCGACAGTCAGCTTCAGCAACCGCGCAAATGCCACAGAGATCTCGCAGGTTCAAGATACGATGGTTCTCGGCAAACTCTATTACGTAAACCTCAAAGAGGGCGAGAAGCCTGTGATGACTGCCCTGACTCTGTTCGGCGACCGTTGCGGAAGCCATGATTTCAACAACAAACCCTATTCCTCCGAAGGAATACGCTCCGTCTTCGAACTTAACGAATGGATAGAGTTCCATCCGCAAGCCAATGTAGGATCAGGGATAAAGGTGATGGTTTTCAAGCACAAAGCCGACCAAAGCTTTTATTTGCAGAATCCTTTGGGCGAAGAGACCCAAGGCTATATCCTGGAATATGACCTGAACAAGGATCCTGAAGATGAATCCAGGCATTGGGGGTCGTTCTACCTTCATCCTGAAGAAGTCGATCCGGGTTACTACGATTTTGTTTTCATCTACGACAATAAAGTATTTGCCACCATGCTCACCCTCTTTTTCAAGGATAACGAAATCGCTGAGAAATCCGATTCAGAGTTGGAAAAGTTGATGTCCCGTAATCCATCCTGATCCATTATTTCAAATATTGCTATCTTTGAAGTTTGAAATATCCAAAAAGAATAGAGAACGCCCATTACGATATGAAAAGACTAGTAATGTTTGCTGCAGTGGCTGCAGTACTGACCTCATGCCAGATATTCGGTATCGTGACGGAAACAGGCAACGGAGTCGCCACCGAGATGACATTGGTGGTGAAAGACTTTGATGCACTGTCTGTTCCCGCTATGATCGACGTGGTCTATACACAGACTCCGGGCGACCAGTCCCTGACTTTCACCTGCGATGAAAACCTCGTGGATTATTACCTGATTGAAGTCAAAGGGAGCACCCTGGTTGTCGATACGCAACCGGGCATCCTCAGCCTGACCCCGCGGGTGAATACCGTCCTGACCGTCAACTCCCCTGTCCTGAACTCAGTGAAGCTCTCCGGCTCGGGAGACTGCACCATCAACAGCCCTATCTCGGCTGAAGACGGTTTCAAGGTATCGACCAGCGGAAGCGGCGACATCGAAATAAACGGAGATGTGACATGCAAATCCTTCTCCGCATCGACCAGTGGCAGCGGTGAGATCGAAATCTCTGGCATCAAGTCCAAATCGGCCGAATTCACTACCACCGGCAGCGGTGACATCGAGGTCGATATGATCACGGCCGACAGGATCAAGGCCTCTACCAGTGGCAAGGGAAGTATCTCCCTGGTCTGCAAAGATGCCGGGGATATCGAAGCCCGGACCTCCGGGAGCGGCAGCATATACCTAAGCGGCAATGCCCGCAGCCTCGACCAGAAGAGCTCCGGCAGCGGCCGCGTCAAAATTGATAATTTCAGCGTACAAGACAATTAAAGAATATCATGAAGCGTTTTATCATTTCACTGCTGTTGGCAGCAGTTCCTGTGATGGTATCAGCACAGGTGCAGCAGGTAATCGACAAGGCTGCCCAGAGGCTTGAGATCGTAACAGTTGAAACGGAACAAGGCAGCATTGCAAGTACCGAACTTGAAGTATTCCAGATGAAAGACGACGGCAGTTACTGGCTGTCCGTCGGAAACCTTGGGGTAGGCACCGACCTCTTGCAGATCCAATTCGATCCCGTCTTCGAACTGTTCATCCCGCTCGGAAACACCCTCGAAGAGGCGTTGGAGAAATTGAAGGATCTGCAGTCCCTGTACAAGAAGCCGAGGCTCTTCACGACCGTCGTGGATGGCTGTCTGGCCGCCATGTATCCGAATGGCGACATGGAGCCCGTTACCGTCACTTCAAGAAGGTTTGTGGCCACCAAGCTCCTGTCATTCAGCGTACAGCGAGACGACTTAGTCCGTGCCACCTACATCAGCAAGATGGATTTCGGTTCGCTGGTCCTGAGCCTGAAGATGTACAAGAAGCTCCACCCGAAGGAGAAATAGAGATTGCCGGTCAAGCCGGCTATGACGTTGGCCGGTCAAGCCGGCTATGACGAGAATGGATCCGAAGAACAAAAAACGCCTCCTGGCCGTCGGAGGACTGGCCCTGATGGCTCCCATCACCCTTCAGTTCACATCCGTTCCGGCAGCAGCAGCCAAGAAACCCAACATCGTATTCTTCCTCGTCGATGACTACGGCTGGGTGGACAGTGAAGTCCCCTACGACGGACAGATATACCCGAACCACCTCCGGTTCCATACGCCTAACATGTCGCGCATGGCCGAGATGGGCGTCCGCTTCTCGCACGCCTACGCCTCGCCCGTATCCACCCCGACCCGCACCAGCATAATGACTGGGATGAACGCCGTCCACAGCCATATAACCAACTGGACATCAATGGCCAAGAACGAGCCGAGCGACGCCGTCGGGGGCACGAACGGATCGATGACCTACGACCAGATCGCCGCATCCACCGGGATGGACCGGCCGGAATGGAACTATAACGGAATATGCCCGGAGAGGTTTCGTGCGGACAGCGCCGCCCTGGACCTCAACCACCTTCAGTGGGCATCGCCGATGGTGCAGTTCCTCCGTGATGCGGGATATTACACCATCCACGTCGGTAAGGCTCATTGGGCCTCTGCCGGCACTCCGGGGGCCAGTCCTCTGAACATGGGATTCGTGGTGAATATCGCCGGAACTTCCGCCGGCCTTCCGAAGAGCTACCTCTCCGAAGACAACTACGGGAATACACCGGAGAAATGGAACCTCTCCGCCGTCCAGAATATGTATGAGTATTACGGCACGGGCACCTTCCTGACCGAGGCCATCACCAGGGAAGCCCTGAAGGCCCTCGACTGGCCCGTCAAGCACCGCCAGCCGTTCTACCTCTACCTGTCGCACTTCGCCACCCATACTCCTATCCAGAAAGACAAGCGCTTTTTCAAAAGGTACAAGGATATGGGCCAGGACGACGGTCAGTCGAAGTACGCTTCGATGGTCGAGGGGGTGGACAAGAGCCTGGGCGACGTGCTGGACTATCTCGAAGCCAAAGGCCTGACCGACAACACGATAATCATATTCATGGCAGACAACGGGGGCAACGCCGACGTGAAGGCCAAGGGCGGGGTGCCGCACACCCAGAACGCTCCTCTGCGCGAGGGGAAAGGCTCCTGTTACGAGGGCGGAATACGTGTCCCGATGTCGGTGTACTGGCCGGGCAAGACGCGCGCCGGGAGCATCATCGACGCTCCGGTGATGCCTGAAGACCTGTTCCCTACCATCTTGGAGATGGCCGGGATCAAGCGCTATGAAACCGTGCAGAGCATCGACGGGCGCAGCCTGGTACCGCTTCTCCGGAATCGGATATCCGGCTGGCAGCGGGACGTGATATTCCATTACCCTCATCAATGGAAGCCTGAATACAGGCGCGAGGTGGACTTCTTGAGCACGATCATCCGCGACGAGTGGAAGCTGGTCTATGTGATGAAGGAGCGCCGGCTGGAGTTGTACAACCTGAAGGAGGATATCGGGGAGACACGCGACCTGGCTGCTTCCTATCCGGACAAGGTCGCTGAACTGGCCCGCGCCCTCGGAGACAGGCTCCGCGCCTGGAACGCCTCCATGCCTACCGACCGCACCACTGGAACGGTAGTACCTATGCCCGACGAGATCTAAATGGCCCTTTCTCAGACTAGATCTGAGAGTCATCGACTAATTGCCACTCCGTCCCCCTTGACGCTTCACCCTTTCTCCTGGCAGGTAACTGTTTGATTTACAGCAAAATGAGCCTTCGAACGGTGCAGATTTCGGCACCGTTGAAAGAACCAAATCCCTCACAACCAATAAGTTAGCCGCCAGGACAAAGCAACCGAGCGGCTATAATACGTTCCCCACCTAACCGCTGGTATGTAACTACTTTATTTACAGTAAGATGCACCTTTAGATGGTGCCGAAATCGGCACCATCTATTTAATCAATTACTTCATAACCAATCAGTTACGTACCAGGCTAGATTTAGCGAGCTGGTGCTTCCCAGACGAAGAGTCCTTCGGAGGTGGCTAGCTGCCGGATGAGAGACAGTATCCCTGCCTCCGGCCGGTAGAAGGTCATGTAATGGTCGTCACCGCTGAAGGTGATCAGTCCGTCCGAGTGTACAAGACGGACCGACAACTGCTTACGCTCCTGCCAGGCTGTCTCCATCCATAAGCTGATATCCTCCGGCGCCGGATTGGACGACCAAGCCTCCCCATCCCGGGACAGAAGGATATCTTCATAACAGTTCAGCTTGATGAGAAGCCGGGAGAACTTCCCGGCAATGACCTCCATCTGGGGCTGCTCCAGGAAGAACTTCTCTATCCTGAAATACTGCCCAGCACCTCCGGCTGGCACCTGCTCCGGCAATATGTCGATAATACAATATCCCATATTCCTAAACCTCCTCGATGAAATAGTGGTCCGTGAAATCGGCGTGCTCCGACCTGCAGACAGTGACCGTGAAATCCTCCGGAGTCCCCTCCAGCCTGTCAGCCTTGATCCCCGGATCCTGCAGGCACGCCTCCATAGCGTACTTGCTTCCAGCCGCCGCAGCAGCCTCCTCCCAAGTCCCGAACGGCCCCTCAAGAACCTCCTTCTCGTTGTCCATGTACACAACACCGTAGCGGCCGTTCTGAACGACGACCAACTGATACCTCTTTTTCATAATACCATACTTTTTTTGATTGAACAATCCGCATCCCTTTGCCACCGTGGCTTCTGGCTGCTCGGTTGGCGGCCCATAGGGCACTCTTGATGCACGATGCAAATATACGTATTTTCCCCGACCCGGCAAGGGGACTCGTCACGCCCGACCTGTTCGGGCATCTCCCCCTTTCTGCTGAAGTTGATAACGATAATAGAACCATTTGAGCAAGTTACAATCCTGAGAATACTCCATCCGTTCATCGATAAGATCATTCTCCTCTTCAAACTTACTTGCCATTTCAATAAGAGCAATTTCTATATCTTGCTCTTCAATAGTGGCAGTGATAGCATTAAAAGTGCCTTCAAAGCACCTTTTAAGAACAGATAGTTCTTTATCTGCCAGCACAATAGGTTTCATGATAATTGTTTCAGTCATAGTCAGTTGTCTGTAAATGTGTTTTGATACTATAGAGTATTCTTACCAAAAACAGGTAATACCAAAACTCGCATCTACATGATTGACACATAGTTCCCCTTACTCATCCTCTATCATGACCGGTGGAGGGAGCGGCAGCTCGTAGATTACCGGACCTGAAGGGAAGCTCCTGGTGGCTGATGAGGAAACATTGTCCCGGAGCGGGTCATCGGTCTTGTCAAGCGCCAGCCAGGAATCGAACGAGAAGCTGTCTCCTTCGCCTGCAAGCGTCATTATCCGCTTGGCTATCAGGTAGCGCTGCCAGGCCGCATAGTAAGGCCTGTTATCGATCATGCAACTGGTCTTCTCGCTGCGCCAGATCTTGAACATAACCACATTCCCGCCCTGGTATTTCCCGATATGTCCGTAATGGGCATCCCTGGAAACCAGTTCGTCCCTATGGTCCAGGAACTCCTGCCAAGGTACGGAGTTGTAATTGGCAGACAGATTCAGTTTCATCGGAATACTCCAACTATGAGCCGGGATAAACGTACGATCCCAGTACGAATACGCAGACTGGTTACCATGCCAATACTCATCTCCCAATCTTCCGAAACCGTGTCCACCGAATTCGTGGATAAATGTATTTTTCCAATCACCTCGTGAATGACCCAGTTCCGAATATACCGACGAAGGCGTCATCTCCACCACCATCGGACCGTCTTCGTCGCTGCTGGCTTGATAGCTCGGATAACTCCAGGCGATAGCCCTTCCTTCGTAAGCATAAGGGATGATACAATAGGATCTCCCTGAGGAATAACTCCAACACAATCCGCCATATCTCGTATCATTCACCAGGAGGGCTACCGACACCTGGTTAAATGATTGATTTTCATCAAGGGGACACAGGCTGATAGCATTCCATACCTGTTCAGCATTCGCTTCCATATCACTATAGGAGCTCGCTCCCCAACGGGTTTCAAAATAACTGTTGACATATTTTGTGATATTCCCGTTACCGTCTGTGACACTGGCTCCGGACTCTTCGGACGGCACTTCTAAGATGAAAGCATCGAAGTAGTCGGCGTAAGTTTTATATGGCTCCACTGTGAACAGGAAATCATAGCAGTCCTTGGCTCTCTGCCTGAAAGTCGGAAGTTCGCTCTGAAGGAATCCTTCTGATGCAATGACCAGAGGGACTCCTACCTTGCCTTTAATATGCCTCTTATACAGCATGACATCAAAGACGAACTTGCCATCCTCCTCCTTTATGTTCCATCCTTCTGGAACGCCATCGACTCCTGTTATATTCCAGCTTGCTTTTGAGTTCTTCACGAAAGATCCCTGCGGTGCAACTCCCTTGACCCAGTCCTTGGTGAAAGATAATCCGTCCAGGGAACCTGGAAGGAACAACGCCTTGATGTAGCTCAAGTTGGAACAGCCATTGAACATTCCGGAATAGCAATAATATGCCGGGAATTCTGCCGGAAGGTCAGGTGCTTTGGTCAATGATGTGCAGCCGGAGAACATCTGGTAATAACACCAACTAGCCAACGATTCTGCCGGGAGGTCAGGCGACTTGGTCAATGATGTGCAGCCGAAGAACATACCGCGATAGCAACTAGCAGCCAACGTTTTTGCCGGGAGATCAGGAGCCTTGGTCAAAGAAGTACAGCCTCTGAACATATAGTAATAGCAATTATTAGACAGGCTCGTCGCCGGAAGAATCAGGTCTTTTTCCGGATGGTTGCGTATATATGAATTTTCAGAAAACAGACGAGCAAAGGCATACTCAGCCTCCAATTTCTTCAACTTGCCAAAACCCTTTGAGTCAATGAGGCTCATTATATTACCATAAATGTAAAGAGGAGCGGAAGCAGCGATCGCGGAGTAATATGAGCTGTTACCATATGCCTTGTTATCTCCACGGAAATATACTTTCTGACCCTTTTCCAGTTTGATGGTGTTAGTGTACTTAGGGATCGTCGTAACCCAGTCCGTACTGTCGATGCTATACTCGACTGTCTGTCCCAACGGATCGTAGTAAATGATGTCTCCATCTTCGATGGCTTCGAGAGTAAGAGGCTGGAAGTTCTTCAGAGGTATTGGATCAACCTCGAGCGCAGCCATCCTCGATCGTATGCTCCGCTTGATTTCCAGACCGCTCTTAGTGGATTTATCGAATACGCCTTTCTGATTGTCGCTGAGCGTAATAGTGAAACCATCCTTGAAAGTGGTCGGAGGGACCACGAACCAGAATTCCGTGGCTTCTTCTAGCGACGAGCCGAGTTTTACCGGTTCATCGAACTCCATCGTGATCTCTTCCGTGGCTTCAGAGGCATTGAAAACCAGGGAAGGTATAGAATCCAAGTTCGCTGTAACTGAGGCACTTCCAGCAATGAGTTCACCGTTGTTCCCTTTTAGCGTGAGAGAAGAGACGCTGACATCCTTTCCGTACAGGCGGATGGCGAGATAGCCACAGAGGTTCTTGAACATCAGTTCATTATCCCTGGATATGGCTATCATCGTATTCGCTCCCTTTCCGAAGGAATTCTCACGATATTCCTGCTTTGCCGGAAGATTGACCATAAGGGTGCCGTCGTTGCTTATCTTGGTAGATTCCTTATATGGATATACGGAATATACGAGGTCCAATGGATTGGCTGTCAAGAAGTTCTCATTCGGCACCTTAGCGAATGTACCGGAATTGTCGCCATCGTCGCCGGTGAAGGCATACTCTTGATTGAAGGTAGTCTTGTTGAATATGGACACTCTGTCGTCGGCATTCCAGAGGACCAGAAGCCTCTCATCGACATAGGCTCTTGACGGTTCACTTTCTATCGATGCATAGAATTCGACATCTTCGTCCTCGGTTACAGGAACAGGGACTTCAGTTTCCTGGACGGAGCAGGAAACCATCAAAGCAGCCAATAACCAGTATGTATATTTCAGGTACTTCATAATGTCGTTCTCTTTAATCCCATCCGTGTTCGTCTCCGTCATCACCGATCGGTTCGGTGTTGGCCGGCCTCTTTACCGTTACCGAGCAGGAAGCCGTCTTAGAACCATCCTTGGTGGTTACAGTGATTGTTACATTGCCTAGTTCCTTGGCCGTCACTTTACCGTTCTGGTCCACGGTGGCTATGGCTGTGTTGCTGGACTGCCACGTGACCGCCTTGTTCGTGGCATCGCTCGGATTCACGGTCGCGGTCAGGGTCTCGCTCTTCCCCTTCTCGATAGTAAGTCCTGTCTTGTTTAGGGTCACGGAAGTAACTGGAACTGTAACACTTACGGTACATGAAGCCTGTTTATCTCCTGCCTTGGCAGTGATAGTCACAGAACCGGCGGATATGGCAGTGACTTTGCCGTTCTTATCCACAGTGGCGACTGACGTATTGTTGCTGGACCAGAACACAGCCTTACAAGTAGCGTTATTAGGTTGAATGACAACTGTTAACTGAAGTTGGTTCCCTTTGTTTACAGAGAAGGATCCTTGAGTGAACGATAGAGAGGAGATCGGAACGATTTGAACAATTTCATCCTTACAGCAACGAACGGCAAAGCCAAAAGCCCTGTACGTTGTCCCGACATCATCGTTTAGATCAAAACAATAGGCGTAATCTCCACTGTTGGATGAGGACCAATAAGAACCTCCGTCTCCTCTTCCTACTGCACCATTCCCATGGTACCAGTTGTCGGCAAAGCGGGCTCCGCTAGCAGGAAGGAAAACCTTGCGGGTCAAAGATTCCCCATAGAATGAGTTTCCGGAAAACCAGAAACCATAAATCCCATTATTATTCACTAAATCAGAATGATAACCATATGCAAGTGTGGAAAGCTCCGAAAGAGTCGGCACTCGCCATCCCTTCGGGCAGGGGTCATACAACTCATTCTTCACGGGCGTGGACTCAGCACCATCATTCCAGAAACCAGTATTCTTATTGATCCAGTTGTATGGCTCGGACACCCCATAATAGAAGGTGTTATCATCAGTATCCTCATTATTACCTGTCCAGAAAGGAGCGATATTAGGGATCGACTCATCCTCGAAAGTGTCGGAAGAATTAAAGTATGGCTTTCCGTAACCTTGTCCACTATTCCTTCCCCACTGGTAAAGCTTACCGTAGATAAAACCTTTGGTTCCGCCAGATGCTTCCTTGTATCCACAATTGACTGGCGCCCAGGTAATACCGCTGATGGTAATTCCTTGTCCTCGGTTAACTCCGTATTCATCAATGTAAGATCCTCTTGGATAAACCACTACAGAACAAGAGGCAGACTGATTTCCAGCGGAAGCTATAATGGTAGTATTCCCGACTGACAAAGCAGTGACAATGCCGCCCTCAACCGTGGCGACCCACTTGTTGGACGAAGTCCAAGTTATCTTCTTTTCAGTCGCATCGTCTGGCTTTACCATTGCTGTCAAGGTCTCTGACTGGCCAATGCTCAAGGCGAGCTCAGCCTTGTTCAGAGACACGGAAGTAACTGGTATTACAACTGTTACATTGCAGGTTGCGGTCTTGGAGCCGTCTTTCGTGGTTACCGTGATGACCGCGCTGCCGGCATTTACGGCAGTGACCCTGCCGTTCTGGTCCACAGTGGCTATGGCGTTGTTGCTGGACTGCCACGTAACCGTCTTGTCTGTGGCATCACTTGGGCTCACGGTCGCAGTAAGGGTCTCGCTCTTGCCCTTTTCGATAGTCAGTTCGGTCTTGTTAAGCGATACGGAAGCCGCTGGTACTACTACTGTTACAATGCATTCTGCAGACATGTCGCCCACAGTTGCTGTAATCGTGGCAGTACCGGCAGAAATAGCCACCACAGTTCCGTCTGAGTCAACATATGCTATGGTAGCATCAGAACTCTTCCAACTCACGGTTTTGTCTGAAGCGTTGGAAGGTGTGACTGTAACTGTAAGCGTCTGGGTTTCCCCAACATTGAGAGTCATTGACGATATATTGAGGCTTACTCCGGCAACTGGTATCACATTCTCTTTAACAGTAACATAACACGTTGCAGTCTTGCCTCCGTCGTTGGTCTTGACTGTGATTGAAGCCGTGCCCGGAGACTTTGCCACCACGACGCCCGTCGACGTGACATCTGCAACCGAGGTGTTATCCGAAGACCACGTAACTGACTTGTCAGTAGCTTCTTCCGGCGTAACCGCCGCCTTCAGGGTCCGTGTCTCCCCTTCAATCATCGACAGAGTGGCATTGTCCAGACTTACACCCGAGACGGATATCTTTTTGGATACGACCGTCACTCGGCAAGTCGCCGTCATACCGCCGTCATGCGTCTTTACGGAGATATTCGCAATGCCAGGAACCTTCGCCACGACATCTCCGGCCGAAGAAACGGTCGCAACCGTCTCATTATCAGATGACCAAATAATAGTTTTGTCGGTGGCATTGCCCGGCGATACAGTCGCGGCGAGACGGATACTCTCGCCCTCCGTCAACTCCACCGATGTCTTGCTCAACATCACTCCGGTAACTGCTATTGTCTCCGGCTCTTTCTGGCAGGAAAGCACAAAGCAGACTACCAGGGCAACCACTAAGGAGAATACACCTGAAGCCCTATTAATCATATAAAAAAAGAAGCAGATTACTATTGTTACAAATATATGAATTGTTGACCTATCAAGGAAATTATTCGTAAATTTGGTATTTGGAGAATAATAACATCAAATACCGTCAGTTATGAAACGAATACTCCTCAGAGTCGCGGGCGCAGCCATTCTTCCTGTGATGATGCTGGCTTCCTGCGGCACTTTCAAGAAAGCTCCGGCTCCCGCTATCGAAGTTAGCAGTGTTTCCGAGGAAAATGCATCGGTGGTCTATTTTACCAAAGATATATCACCGGAAGGTCTTGTGAAGCTGTATGAGGCTCTCGGTGTAGAAGCAAAGGGAAGGGTCGCCGTAAAGATTTCCACCGGGGAATCCGAGAAGTCCAACCACCTCCGGCCGGAATTCATCGCTCCGTTGGTACAGAAGGTGAACGGCAACATCGTGGAATGCAATACGGCATACAAAGGCAACCGTTCTTCAACCGATGCCCATAGAAAGGAAATAGCCAAGCGCGGCTATGACAAGATCGCAACGGTTGACATCATGGATGAAGAAGGCGAGATCAAGATACCTGTTGCCGATGACAGATGGATCAAATACGATATCGTCGGATCGCATATCCAGGACTATGATTTCATGATCAACCTGGCCCATTTCAAGGGGCATGCTATGGGCGGCTTCGGCGGGGTGCTCAAGAACGCATCCATAGGCGTGGGTTCCCAGAACGGCAAGGCGTATATCCACTCGGCCGGAAAGACGGAAGACTGGCATAAGCTCTGGACGAACCTGCCGAAAGGCTGGATGTCCTCTCCGGAGAACAATACTCCGTTCATCGAGTCCATGTCCGCCGCAGCGCAGGCTGTACACAATTATTTCAAGGGTCGCGGAGGGATTGTGTACATCGATGTCATGAACAACATCTCCATTGACTGCGACTGTGACGGCAATCCGCATAAACCTACCATTGCCGATATCGGTATGGCCGCATCGCTCGATCCGGTAGCGCTGGATAAATTCTGCCTGGACCAGGTATTCACGCTCCCTAACGATGAGAGCAATGACACCAAGGCCTTGCTTGAGCGCATCAGCCAACGTCATGGTACCAGGATCGTTTACCGGGCTGAGGAGACAGGACTCGGGAGCACGAAATACACTGTTGTTGATATAGACAAGAAATGAAACCGAAAAGCAAGATAACCGAGCAGGACTGCATCAACGCAAGGGTACTGAGCAGGCTGATCGTACTCCTTGCCCTGGCAGCGGTTGCCATCGCTGCCCTGTGGTTCTTCCGGGCCGATCCCGTAAAGGCGGCCATCGATCGGCAGCTGCTGGATTATCCCGAGTCGCATGTGCAGGACATTTACAAGAGTTTCTGCCAGGACAACCTCGGACCTGGTCATCTGATTCCGGATAAGGAATCCGCCCGCCGCTACCTGGACTCGGAACTCCGTGCCTACAGGGAGGACCTGGACAGTGGCCTTTATGCTGTTCCATCCAGGAGGTATTATCCAACCGGTGACAAGGGGAACTACATCCGCGTGGACCTTTCCGTGGTGCTGGAAGGGCTGGTCGGCGAGGAAGCTTTCCTGGATGCGTTCGTGCGCAGCGCAAACGAAGGGGAAAGGCTCTCCGAAGACCAGTGGGTCGCCGAATGGAAGGATGTCGAGAAGGTTCTGCGGAGGTCATTCATGAATATCCCGGATGCCGGAAGTGACCTGGAGACTATCTCAGGCTACCTTTCGGAGGGCAAGCTGATCATGCACCACAGCGATGCATTCAATGCGGCCTATCATCCTCACTACAGGATAATCGCCAAGGATATATTCGAAAAAGAGCTGAAGGCTCTGGTTGAACGCTAATCTCAAATCCATATACTGCATGAAATCTTTAAATATCGCCTTGGCCGCCGTTGCTGCCCTGCTGGCTTCCTGCGGCACTCCAAAGGGAAACAATACACAAAGTCCTATGAATATGTCATTCCTCGAACTGGCGGAGGCTCGGTATTCCGTCAGGCAGTATGCAAAAACTCCCGTGGAGCAGGAGAAGATCGACTGCATACTTGAAGCTGCCAAGCTCGCTCCAACTGCAAAGAACCTGCAGCCTCAGTTCATCTACGTCCTGAAGAGCGCGGAGGCCATCGCCAAGGTGAACGAAGTCTCTTCGTGTGCATACAACGCTCCGGTGGTATTCATTGTCTGCTATGACAAGGACACCGCATGGAAGAACCCGCTCAACGGCGACCGCAGCTCCGGGGAGATGGATGCCAGCATAGTCGGTACCCACATGATGCTCGAGGCTGCGTCCCAGGGACTTGGAACCTGCTGGGTCGGGTGGTTCGATCCGGCGGCTGTTTCCAAGGCATTCGATATTCCTGACAACTTGTACCCTGCCTTCATGCTTGACTGCGGCTACCCGGCCGATGGTTCCAAGCCTTCCCCGAGGCACTACGCATCAAAGGAGATCGGCGATTTCGTGAAGGAGCTCTGAATAACTGATGATTATTTTCCCTAATTTTGTATGATAATTTCATCTGCGCATGAAAAAGACGTTAGACAGGAGGGATTTCATGAGGGTTCTGGCTGGGGCCGGGGCGCTGATCGCCACTTCGCAACTGCCTATGCTGGCCGATGACCGGTCGGCACCCGGGAGCACCGAAGCCGGACCGGGAAACAGCCCGGCAACCCAGGATGGGGACAAGAAAAGAGGAATGATGCAGGACAAGCCGGAGGTGTTTCCGGAGAGGGGCAGGTTCGAGAGGCTGACTATATGTTACGCCACGGTGGAGATAGGCCTGAAGAAGCCATTCTCCGTACTCCATATTTCCGACACCCACCTCACCGCGGCATATCCCCATGAAAACCAGAAGAAGCTGACTCTCAACGAGAGACGCACAAGGACATTCGGAGGCAGGCAGGAAGAAGCCCTCAGGGACTCCCTCGCCTGGGCGAAACAGCACGTGGATTATGTCGTCCACACCGGTGACCTGATAGACTGGCAGAGCGAAGCGAATTTCGACCTCGTACGCAAGTACTTCGGGGAATCGATGACCGGCTCGATGGGCAATCACGAGTTTACTTCGGACATGTGGCTCAGCGACCCTAAGGAAGAACAGACAGAAGAATACAAGGACTACTCCAGGGAGAAACTCCAGGGTGTGTACCCATTCGACATCAGCCTTCAGTCCCAAGTCGTGAACGGAGTGAACTTTATCACGATGGACGATGTTTACGGATATGTTACCAAACAGCAGGTCAAGCGTTTCCGCAAGGAAGTAAGGAAGGGGCTGCCTATCGTCCTCTGCTTGCATGTCCCGCTCTATACGGACAACATCTGGCGCGCCACCTATCGTTACTGGATGGCCGAAAGCAAGATGGAAAGCGGCGAACTCCCGCAAGTCACCAGCGATTTCAAGAGACAGCTGGAAGATCCGGTCACCAGGGACTTCCTCGAATATCTGAAGAAGGAGCCTCTGCTCAAGTGCATCCTCGCCGGCCACCAGCATATCTCCGTCGAAGACCAGTTCTCCCCTACCTGCCGCGAATATGTGACCGGAAGCAACTTCCTTTTCCATGGCAGGGAGGTAATGTTCATCTGAGAATATGAAAAGAAGGATAATAACCGTTTCAGTGATGTGCTCTGACCTGATGAACCTGGGCAGGGACATCGAAATACTGGAAGCCAACGACATAGACTGGCTCCACATCGACGTGATGGACGGCCATTTCGTGCCGAACCTTACATTCGGCACCGATGCGATCAAGTCGATCCAGGCAAAGGCCACCATCCCGGTGGACATCCATCTGATGGTCACCGATCCAGACCTGATATTCAGCCACTTCAGTCTCCGTGAAGGAGACCTGCTGTCCGTTCATGCTGAATTGGACAGGAGCTATGAAGCCTTGAGCGAAGAGGTTCGCGGCCTCGGCGGGAAGTTCGGAATATGCCTGAACCCGGAGACTCCGGTCGAAGTACTGGAGCGCCATCTCGGGCATTTCGACTTCATCATGCTGATGACCGTGCATCCGGGATTCGCAGGCGGAAAGCTGGTAGAAGGCGCCATGGAGAAGGTCGGCGTGGTCAGGCAATGGCTTGACGAGCATGGCTGCGAGCACGTCCCGATCAGCGTGGACGGAGCGGTGAGCGCCGAGAGGGCCCACTACATGGCAGGACTCGGAGCCGACATATTCGTGGGCGGAACTGCGGGCATCTACCGCAAGGGAATGGACATCCGGGACACCATCAAGGAATTCAGGAAAGCAATAGACTTCTAATATGCAGACAACCAAATCTTTGAAGTACTGGCAGTGGCGCACGATCATCGTCACGATGATCGGCTACGCCATGTTCTATCTTGTCAGGAAAAACTTCTCGTTCTCGATGCCCGGCCTCCAGGCCGACTTCGGCATCACGAAGACGCAACTCGGAATATTCCTGACCCTCCACGGGGTCATCTACGGCCTCTCGAGGTTCGTCGTGGGCATAATCACCGACCGCAACAGCGCCAGAAAGGTGATGTCGCTGGGCTTGATGCTCTGCGCCATCGTCAACATCCTGTTCGGAACGAGCGACGCCGTGGCGGGATGGGTGATCTCGCTGGCCGGAAAGGCCGGTAACGGTGTGGCGATAGGCTCGGTGCTGGTATATATCATGGGCACCCTGTGGCTCATCAACGGCTTCCTGCAGGGGATGGGAGTACCTCCGTGCACGAAGACCCTGACCCAGTGGATCCATCCGAAGGAACTGGCCACCAAGATGAGTATCTGGAATATGTCCCATTCCATCGGAGCCGGACTCGCGATGGCTCTCTGCGGATGGTTCATAATGCCGCACCTGGGAGTCAACATGAGCGCGGATCCTGACATGGTGGCTTCTATCGCCGCCAACGTGAAGCTGGACCCTGCCGACCCGAAGGTTCTTGCCTTCGCCGAACATTTCGGAGCGTGGAGATGGTGCTTCCTGATTCCTGCGGCCGTGGCCGTCCTTGGATCCATATTCCTCCTTATATTCTTCAAGGACTCCCCTTCGGACGTCGGTCTGCCTGAAGTTGTCGGCAAGAAGAAAGCCATCGTCACCACTCCCGAGGAGTCTGCCGAGCACAACGCCTTCGTAAAGAAGCATGTCTATGGGAACCGGATTATCTGGACCCTTGCGATAACCAATTTCTTCGTATATGTAGTCAGGTTCGCAGCCCTCGACTGGGGTCCTACCCTGCTGACCGAGTCCAAGGACATCAGCATGGCCTCGGCGACAACCCTATGCGTACTCTTCGAACTCCTGGGAGGCAACCTGGGAATGCTCTTCTGGGGCTGGTCTACCGACCATTGGTTCAACAGCAAAGCCCATCACACATCATTGTACTGCATGATCGGAGTCGCGGTGAGCATCCTGTGCTTCTACGTGATGCCGAAGGGCTCGTCACTCTGGATGCTGGTAATTCCGTTCACTCTCCTTGGATTCTTCATCTACGGACCTCAGGCTCTCCTGGGAGTCTGCGCCGCGCAGCATGCGACCAACAAGGCTTCCGCTACGGCGAACGGCATCCTCGGAATATTCGGATATGCCAGCACGATTGTCTCCGGCTTCGGATTCGGCTTCATCGCCGACCACTACGGATGGAACATCGTCTATGTCACCATTATGGTGATGGCCTGCCTGGCTATACTCAGTCTCCTCACGATGTGGGGAGCCAAGGCTACGGGATACGAAGAGTCTGACCTCAACCACGGCGAGCCTGCCGAAGCGGAATGAAAAGGTTGCTGACAGCATTGCCGCTTGCGGCCATCCTCCTTGCCGGGACTTCCTGCAGCAATGAACTGCGCTGGCACGAGCTGTCGGGATATGCCCAGGGCGGCACATACAGTGTGAAGTTCGCCTCACGCGACAGGTCGCTCAAGACTGACGCCGTGCAACAGGCGGTGGATTCCATACTCACCCTTATCGACACTACCCTGTCCGGCTACAACAAGGGTTCGCAGCTGAGCCGCTACAACGCCGGAGCAGAGGTCGAGCCTAACGGGATATTCAAGGAGATTTACTCCATTTCCAGGAGCTTCTTCAAGGAGACGGAAGGTGCGCTGGACGTGGCTGCAGCCCCGCTTTTCGATGCGTGGGGCTTCGGATTCACTACCGACTCGCTGCCTTCGCCGGCGATGGTGGACAGCCTCCTCGCCGCCTGTGGGATGGACTGCCTGGACGAGAATATGAAGCCTGTCCGGGATGGTATCCGCCCGAAGCTGAATTTCAATGCGATAGCCCAGGGATATTCCAGCGACAAGATCGCTGCTTACCTCCACTCTCTCGGTGTGACGGACATGCTTGTGGACATCGGGGAAATCTACTGCGAGGGGCTGAACCCGAAAGGGCGTCCATGGAGGATCGGAGTGGACCGTCCTTTCTACGGCAACAACACCCCGGGAGCGGACCTTGACGGAATATGGCAGGGCGATGGCTGCGGCTGCGGGGTCGTGACCTCGGGCAACTACCGGAAGTATTACGAGAAGGACGGGCAGAAATATTCGCACACCATCGACCCGAGGACCGGCTATCCGGTCAGCCATTCCCTCCTGAGCGCCACCATAGTGGCTCCGAATGCGACCGCTGCGGACGCCTACGCCACTTTCTGCATGGTCATAGGACTGGATGAGGCAAAGTCTTTCATAACCTCCAGGAGCGACCTGGAAGGCTATCTCATATACGATGACAACGGAGAAATGAAAGAGTGGGCTTCCTCTGGCTTCAATCTTGCAGTTGAGTGAGTCCGGATATTCCAAAGGCTATGACCAGATCACTGATTAATCCTTCCATACTCCTGGCCGCGGCAGTTGTCGTGGCGTGCGGATGCAGTACGATGAGCAGGACCGAGAAGCAGCTTTCACGGGTCGATTCGTTCGAGTCGCCAGACATCCCGGCAATCGGGGAGCTGCCTCCGGTGAGGCCTCAGCAGACCGGCCTGATGTATTCGAAGAACACCCTGATCATCAGCTATGACGAAGGCATCGGGAAGGTGCCGCTCCAGAGGGCGGTCCGGAAATATGGTGCCGAGGTGATCTATGACTACCGGATAATCAGCGCCCTGGCGGTCAGGATTCCGGACGGGAAAACCCTCGACGAGTCTATCGAATATTTCGAGAAGGTGAAAGGTGTAGTGAGCGTTTCCAAGGACAGGATCTACCAGATCGATGATCCGAAGCCACAATTGGAGCTGCTCTGACCACGCCGGACAATTCTTTGTGGAATTCACGTTTTTTGCGATATTTGCATGTTCAAGCGATCAAGATGAAAATCAAGGATATATTCATAACTGCACTCCTGGCTCTCGCCATCGTCCCTTCCTGCAAGGAAAAGGATGACGATACGAGTACCAAGGACTATCTCAGCGGGGCTCTCACTTTCGACATGCCTGCATTCGTGACCAAGGGAGAAACCTTCACCCTGGTTCCGACCGGGCTCAAGAATCCTACTACAGGGAATCTGGGCTACTACTGGTATTCCACATGGAATTCCCAGAAGGACACCACCAAGACCGAGACGGGTCCCGGCGACGGAGCGTTCACGGTAACGGTTCCTGATGAAATCGGGGAGTATTCCATCTATTGCATCGCTTTTGCTACCGACTACTACACTTCTTCCGGAAGTTCGACGTTCTATGTGATCGATCCTGAAATCAACACTACCATCACGGATTCCGGTCTTTCTTATTCTGACGAGAGGGTTACCGACCCGCGGGAAAGCAAATCGTATTTCGTGACCACGATTGGCGGGAAGAAGTGGTTCAAGAATAACCTGTATTACTCAGGTTCAGGTATTTCCTACGCCTACAGCCCGTCCATCGATATCTTGATCGGCAGGCTGTACACCTGGGAGGAGGCCGTTACTGCATGTCCTCAGGGTTGGCGGCTCCCTTCTGATTCCGATTTCGCCGAATTGGCCAACTCGACCCATTCCGGCTCAAACTACAAGGCCGGAGAGACTTTCAAGGGAGCGGCCGGCGACATGATGGTCAACGCGAAGTTCATCGGTAACAGGATGTGGACTTTCTGGCCTCAGGTCGACATAACCAACAAGTCCGGATTCTGCGCCCTGCCTGTCGGCTATGCTGTTGAAAGAGGAGCCGAGGACAACCAGAGGTTCCAGGGAATGAACAACTATGCTGTATTCTGGACTTCGGATTCGGACGGCGATTACGGCTTGTACAGGTATATCTATGTACAACAGAACGACGTGATGCTCGCAAAGGGAGACAAGACGTCGTTCAGGGCTTCAGTCAGATGTATAAAGGACTGATCTATCTCAGATCGGTAACCACATAGGAAGAACCGAGGGTCTTTTCGTCGAAGCGGAAAGACTCTTTTTCTTTCCTCTTTTCCTGGAACTTCAGGTTGCTCACGTTGAATTCGGATACCGACCCGTCATTCAGGGTAACCTCGGCTCCGACAAGGTTCGTGGTGCCTTTGGCGAAAAACAGCCTCAACTTGGCTATATCCATTGAATATTTCCCTTTGTTGACAGGGATGAGGGTGGAAGCATCGACCGCCTTGCCCTGGAAGGTCGCAGAACCGAATGCGGTCTCGTTGAATGCATCATCCACCGATGTAATCATCAAGGCAGGATTGGTGGCGTAGCTGTCGAAGGAATCGTCAACGGCCTCGATCAAGGCTTCTTCGGCCATCCTGTCCACTGTCCAGCGGGTCTTGCCGTCACACCAAACCTCAAGTCCGTTGCCTTCCATATAGAAGGCGTTGTCCTGGACCTTGACGATCCCGGTGCCCTTCATCTTCGACTTACCTGTCTGCATGGAGAACGAATAGTCGAAAGTCACGAGGGAAGACGAGACTTTGTCGATGAAACCCGTGAGGGTCTTGCTCTTTGCTCCGGCAGGGATGCAGAGCGAAAGGAGAGCCAAAACTGTGATTATCCTGGTGATCTTTTTCATAATGACTGTTCGGATTGCAGAAGTTGTGCCAGAAAGGATTACTGGTTCCTGTAAGCCTCCAGTACCTTTTCCAGCTCGTCCAGGGTGGAGATCAGCACCTGACGCGGCTTGGAGCCCTCCTGAGGGCCTACGATACCGGCTGCCTCAAGCTGGTCCATTACCCTACCGGCCTTTGCGTAGCCCATTCCGAGCTGCCTCTGCAGGTCTGATGTGGAGCCTCTCTGGCGGGTGACGATCATCCTTGCCGCTTCCTCGAAACGGTCGTCCAGTTTCTTCATATCCACCATACCTCCGGAACCGGATTCGGTGCTGTCGCTGACTTCAGGCAGGTAGTACGGAGTGTTGTAGCTCCGTTTGTATCCCTGCTGGGATCCGATGAATTCCGTGAGGCGGTTGATCTCTTCGTTGTCGATGAATGCACACTGGACGCGCTCCATCTCCACGCCGGCGTAGTAGAGCATATCTCCCCTTCCGATGAGTTTCTCGGCTCCCGGAGAGTCGAGGATAGTAGAGGAATCAATCCTGGAGAGTACCCTGAAGGCTATCCTGGTCGGGAAGTTGGCCTTGATCAGACCGGTGATGACATCCACCGAAGGTCTCTGGGTAGCGATCACGACGTGGATACCGGCAGCGCGTCCCTTCTGGGCAAGCCTGATGATGGAAGTCGTGATGCTGCGGGATATAGCCTTGGAGTCTCCTCCAGACATAGACATCGTAAGGTCGGCATATTCATCGATCACGGTGACTATGTAAGGCATGAACTTGTGCCCGTCGGTAGGCAGGAGGCGACGGTTGCGGTACTTTTCATTGTACTGCTTTATGTTCTGCACATAGGCCTTGCTGATAAGCTGGTACCGATCTTCCATCTCCTGCACCAGGGACTTCAGCACCTTCTCGGCCATCTCGGCTTTCTTGACTATCGCATTCTGCTGCTCCTCCTGCTCGTCGTTGCACGGAACCACGGCAAGGTAGTGATGCAGCAGGCGGCCGTATGCGGAGAACTCGACCATCTTCGGGTCGATGAACACCAGCTTCAGCTCGGAAGGATGCTTCGAATACAGCAGGGATGTGATTATTGCGTTGAGCCCCACCGACTTACCCATCTTGGTGGCACCTGCCACGAGGAGGTGAGGGGCATCGGCGAGGTCGAATACCTTTACTTCCTTCTGGATCGTGGATCCGATAGCGATAGGAAGCTCCATCTTGGTCTGGGCCTTGCGGAAAGCCTCGTCGTTCAGGACCGCACGCATAGGGACGATGGACGGATGGTCGTTGGCCACCTCTATTCCGACAGAGTCGGTAAGGGTAACGACACGGACACCCTTTGCGTGGAGATACATTCCGATATCGTCCTGCAGGCGCTTTATCTCAGCTATCTTGACACCGGGTGCCGGGTTGACCTTGTACAGAGTCACGGTCGGACCCACCACGGCGG
>JAEEGH010009762.1_pt1 | contig 22253 bp, 24 predicted proteins | sample 9134181 | NCBI WGS metagenome assembly JAEEGH01 (sample SAMN16246544, study PRJNA631951) | gut metagenome | biome: gut microbiome; feature: rumen; material: DP-attached | host: Bos | place: Iran: Karaj | collected 2018-10
CGCCAGCGCAGAAGAAGGCTCTCAGATGGCTGTTGCGACAGTTACACCGGACTTACCCCCGCGCTGTGATTGTAGGGCACCATGACCTCGACCCCCAGAAGGATTGCCCCTGCATCGAGAATGTCGCCCATGAGTATGCCGACCTACAGCCGAAATAAAAAGCAATCCCCACTCACTTTGAGCGGGGATTGCTTATTTTGTACCGACGATCTTGGTCTTAGGCTGCTCTTTGTTGCGGCGGTTGACGACGGTGACGACGGCCTGGGCCAGATTGATGAAAGCGAGGCCGGTGGCGGTGTCGCTCGATAGGGCAGCAGGAGTGCCGGCATCACCATTGTCGCAGATGCTCTGAACGAGAGGTATCTGAGCCAACAGAGGCACATTCATCTCTTCTGCCAGTTGTTTGCAGCCTTCCTTACCAAAGATGTAGTATTTGTTCTCAGGCAGTTCGGCAGGGGTGAACCATGCCATGTTTTCGATGAGTCCGAGGATGGGCACGTTCACCTTGTCGTTGCGATACATGTCGATACCTTTGCGGGCATCGGCAAGGGCCACCTGCTGGGGGGTTGAGACGATGATAGCGCCCGTGATGGGCAGCGTCTGCAGGAGCGTCAGATGGATGTCGGAGGTGCCGGGAGGTGTGTCGAGGATGAAATAGTCGAGCTCGCCCCAATCTGCATCGGCGATGAGCTGTTTCAGGGCACTCGTGGCCATGCCGCCGCGCCAGAGGGTAGCGGTGGTGGGGGAGACGAAGAAACCGATGGAGAGAAGTTTGACGCCGTATTTCTCGATGGGACAGATGAGATCGCGTCCGTCTTTCTTCACGGCATAGGGACGCTCGTCCTCCACATCAAACATCTTGGGCATGGAGGGCCCGAAAATATCGGTATCCAGCAGCCCCACACGATAGCCCAGACGGGCGAGGGCGATGGCGAGGTTGGCAGAGACAGTGGATTTGCCCACGCCGCCCTTGCCGCTGCTCACGGCGATGATGTTCTTCACGCAAGGCAGCATCTGGCCAACCTCAGGACGGGGAGCTGACTTAAACTCGGTGATGATCTCGACGTCGACCTCTCCAGACTCCTGACTCCTGTCTCCTGACTCCTTCTTACAATAATACTTGATGGCGGCCTCGGCGGCCTTGACAGTGGATTTCAGGAAGGGATCAGTGTCGCGAGGAAACTCTAGTACGACCTTGACGTGCCAGGGGTCGCCCTCTTCTTGAGGAGCGGCAATGGCTGGCGTATCAGCCACCATACCGCTTTCCACGAGGTTTTTCTTCGTGCCGGCATACACGACGGTTGCCAGCGCGTCAATAATCAGTTGGGGATATAATGCCATTTTATTCTTTTTCTTTGAGTACGTAGACCTTCACCCACTCCTTGTTGGCCATGTAGAGCGGTTTGGTGCTCTTGGGAAGCCAGAAAGAGCAGCTGATGACATCCTTGAACGTGCTCTTGGAGATAGCTGGAGGGGTGGGGCAGTTGAGGATGACATCGCGAAGCGACGGACACTTGGCGAAGGCCTCGCCGCCAATCTTCTTCAGGGCCACGGGCAGTTCAACCTTCGATAGCATCGTGCATTCATAGAAGGCATCGCTGCCAATGCTGGTCACAGCAATGGGGATCTTGATGCTCTCCAGCGAAGCGCACTTCTCGAAAGCGTCATCGCCGATGCTCACCAGGGATACAGGCAGATCGATGCTTCTCAGAACGCTGCACTCCTGGAATGCCTTGATGCCGATCTTCTTGACGGAGGCAGGGATGATGACCCGGCGCAGGGCGTTGCAACGGTAGAAGGTCTTGCTGTCAATCTCCTGAATGAATCCGTTGATGGCTACACTGTCGAGCGTGGTGCAGCCTTCAAAGGCGCTGCTGCCGATATTCTTCACCATGTTAGGAATGATGGCCTCATGCAGGCTGGTACAGTCTTCGAAGGCACCTGAGCCGATCTTCGTCAGTGCCGAGGGGAATTCAAACTCGCTGAGGCTCTGGCACTTCTCGAAGGCGCTGTTGCCTATCTCCTTGATGGAGGCGGGCAGACTGACGGAGACGAGGCTGGTACAGCCGTAGAAGGTGTTGGGATTGATCTCATTGAGTGTCCCCTGGATGTTGATGGTGGTGATGGCGGTGCAGTTCTTGAAGACGCCGCTGCCGAGCTTCGAGAGCTTGTCGAGGGTGACAGCGACGAGACTCTTGCACTCCTCGAATGCATTGCTGCCTATCTTGCTGACATTGCCCATTTCGATGGAGGAGAGACTGGTGCAGTTTTCAAAAGCGGAGTTCCCGATCTCATCGGCATCTTCGGGTAGGTCGATTGTGGGGAGACTCTTGCAGTCGCGGAAGGCATCGTTGCCGATGGATTTCAGGTCTTTGGGCAGACTGACGCTGGTGAGCGCCTCACAACCTTTGAAGGTAGAACTGCCGATTTTCTTGACCTTTCCTGCGATGTTGATACTGGTGAGAGCCTTGCAGCCGTTGAATGCCTGTGAGCCCAGGTCGCTGACATTGTCAGGAATCTCCACGCTGGTAAGAGCCGTGCAGTTCTCGAAGGCCTCGTCGCCTATGGTGGCGACATTCCTGGGGATGGATATGGCCGCCAGACTCTCACAGCCTTGGAAAGCCTGATTCTCGATGGTGATAACACTCGAGGGTATATCGATCTCCGGTAGGGCGGCACAACCGTCGAAACAGCTCTTGCTGATGTTGGTGATACCCTGTGGCAGGGTGACCTTCAGCAGTTGCTTGGCACCTGAGAAAAGACCATTGGGCAGTTTGTTGGTAGCCTTGGCCTCCTTGCCTTCTGTGAAGACGGCTTCTGAGATGTCGACGGCGGTGACTACGCACTCGCCTTTCTTCTCGTTAGCCTTGCTGCGGTTGACTATCTGTTGTAGGAACTTGACATCGGCGCTATTGAGCGGACCGCTGACCTTCAGTTCAGAGATTGTAAACTTCTCGTCAGTTGTAATCTGTTTCGAGAGCTGACCGACGGCATCAACCGTCACATTCTTTGTCGTTTGTGAAAAGGCACAAAAAGGTAAAAGGGTAAAAAGGTAAAAAGGTAAAACACCTTTTGCCAATCCCATTACCTTTGCCATAAAACCATTGTCTGTCTTCATTTTTTTACCCTTTACTTTTTTAATTTTTTACTTTTTTACCTTTACTTCGCTTTATCGAGGCTGCTGCGCTTTGAACGGTGGTAGGAGCGGTAGTCGTCGAGTTCGATTTCGACATCGGGCTCTGTCAGTTCGCCGTTGCGAGGTAATTGCCATTTCATATACTTGATATTCAGACCGCGGGCAATCCACATGGATTCGTAGTAGGTCTGAATAGAGGAGGCCTCAGAGTACTCGGAGTTCTCAGAGGATTCTGAATAGAGGTCTCTGGTGCTCAGGAGCACGGGCAGGTGGTTATGCTCCACCATATAGGTGGTGTAGGTGAAAAGGAAGTTGGAGTCGGTCTTCAGGTGGATGATGCCGCCGTCGATGAGAAACTTGCGGTAACGCTCCATGAAATAAGTCGATGTGAGACGCTTGCGGGGATTCTTCATCTGCGGGTCGGAGAAGGTGAGCCAGATCTCCTGCACCTCGTCCTCGGCGAAGAATCGCTCGATGATCTCGATGTTGGTGCGGAGGAAAGCCACATTCTTCAGTCCTTCGTTGATGGCCTGGGTGGCACCTGTCCACATGCGGGCTCCTTTGATGTCGACGCCGATGAAGTTCATGTCAGGGTGTAGCTTGGCGAGCTCCACGGTGTATTCTCCCTTGCCGCAGCCGAGCTCCAGCACAATGGGATTCTGGTTGTGGAAATACTGCTCGTGCCAATGACCCTGCATGTCAAAGGGCACGTGTTCCACTACCGAATAGGGGTACTGGAACACGTTCTCATAGGTCTCCATGTCGGCGAACTTCGCCAGCTTGCCTTTTCCCATGCGTTATTTATTCGTTGACGTATTTGGGTGACTCGCCGTGCTCGGTCGTTTGCGGTTCACTGTCCTTCAGACACATGAAGAAAACGATGAGGGCAAAGATGAAGAACAGCAAGCCGATAATGAATGAAATGCCTAATTCACCCGCACCATTGGCCACAATCTTCTGGATGGTTTTCTCGTTCATGGAACCGCTCGTCGCTTCTTCCATCAATTTGTTCATGGCAGGCGATGTGGCTACGAAGATATTGTTTGCGATGCCTAAGGCATAACTGATGTAGACCCACCAGGCACTCTTGTCAGCGTCGTGCAGACGGCGCACGGTGGCGGCCAGTCCGAAGAACATAACGATGGTGGCGATAATGCTGCTGATCAAGAAATCGCTGATGAATAAGCTGAACACCCAGTTGGCAACGAGTACAATCAGCATCCACCACCAGAACTCTGAGCGGCGGCTGCGACCCTTGAAATCTAAAATACGGCTGGAGGCCAGTTTGACAGCCTCTACAAAGCCAAGTTGTGGTAACGCTCTCATATTATTTACTATTAACGGTTGACTACTCAATCGCGACTGTTGTCCAACCGTGCTTATCTTCAATCTCGCCATACTGGATGCCGCGAAGGGTATCGAAAAGCTTCTTCGACATCGGGCCCGGCTTATCACCGAAGGAGTAGCGCTTGCCAGTGTCGAGGTCGTCGATATAGGAAATCGGACTGATGACGGCTGCTGTGCCACAAGCACCAGCCTCTTCGAAGGTCTCGAGCTCCTCTTCAGGAATCGGACGGCGCTCTACTTTCATACCTAAGTCCTCAGCCACCTGCATCAGCGACTTGTTGGTGATAGAGGGTAGGATAGAGGATGACTTAGGTGTAACGTAGGTGTTATCCTTGATGCCGAAGAAGTTGGCTGCACCGCACTCGTCCATGTATTTCTTCTCCTTGGCGTCGAGATAGAACTCGCAGGCGTAACCCTTCTCATGGGCCAGGTTGTTGGCGAAGAGAGAGGCAGCGTAGTTACCGCCTACCTTATACTTACCAGTTCCAAGGGGAGCCGAGCGGTCGTAGTCGCGGATGATGACGTAAGGATTGGCAGCGAAACCTCCCTTGAAGTACGGGCCCACGGGGGTGACGAAGATCAGGAAGCAGTATTCCTTAGAAGGATGTACACCCACTTGGGCGCTGGTACCGATGAGCAGCGGACGGATATAGAGCGTGGCACCACTCTCGTAAGTAGGAATCCACTCCTGGTTCAGGCGGACCACCTTCTTCACCATCTCCGTGAACAATTCGGTGCTGACCTCAGGCATCATAATGCCGCGGCAGGTGCTCTGCAGACGGGCTGCATTCTCGTCGACACGGAAGATGCGCACTTTGCCGTCGGGACAACGATAGGCTTTCAGACCCTCGAATGCCTCCTGACCATAGTGCAGACAGGTAGCGGCCATGTGCAGGTTCAGATACTCATCGGAGCAAACTTCGATTTCGCCCCATTTACTATCACGATAGTAACAACGTACGTTGTAGTCGGTCTTCATGTAGCCGAATGACAGACTACCCCAATCTAAATTCTTCATTTGCTTATGTCTTTTTAATATCGTTTTGCGTTTATTTGTTTGCAAAAGTAATCAAATTCTTGCTTTTAAACAACAAAATCCCCTGAAAAATCGCTTTTTGCTTACCTTTTCTTGTCCGTTTTCGCAGAAATGGCTACCTTTGCAGCGTTTTTTAAACAATATTAATAAGCGAAAAAGATGAAATAGTTACTTTTGTTGGCTTTTCTGGCAGTCGGTATGACGGCTTATGCTCCTTCTATTTCTAACAGGGATTACTCGCGTTCGGCCTGAATCTTCTGGATTTCCTGTTCTGTCTTGGTCAGTTTGTCCTTGCAGAACTTGATGAGTCGCTGTGCTTCCTTGAGTTGCACAGCGATTTCGTCGATACTGTACTCGTCGCTTTCCATCTTGCGGACGATGTCCTGTAGCTGCGCGAAGGCGGCTTCGTATTTCTGTTCCTGATTCATTTTACTATTGATTTGATGGTTCCTTTTTCTAAACGGGTCTCGATCTCATCGCCTTTATGCAGCGTCTGGGGATCACGGACAATCTTGCCGTCTTTCATCGTCATACTATAGCCACGGCTGAGCAACTGGGCGGGGTCGAGGCTCCTGGCCTTCTCCTCGATGAGTTGCAAACGGTGCTTCTCAGCCATCAGACGGCGGTCGAGCAGGATGGGGAGACGATCGGAGAGAGTGGAGAGTTGAGAGTGGAGAGTGGTGAGTTTGCTACCGCTGCTGAGGATGAGGCGGCTGTGGAGATTGTCGAGGCGGGCCTCTTGGCGCACTTTAACGTTGGCGAAGAGCCTGGGCAGCACCTCCGCCACGGTGGCAAACTGTGACTTATAATAGGTGAGTTTCTGCTGTGCCAGCCGGAGGATCTGTTCCTGCGAGTCGTTGAGGATATCCATCACGGTCTTCAGGTGATCAATGAGGAAGGCTGCGGCGGCAGTAGGCGTCTTGACCCGGGTGTGGCTCACCAGATCGAGTATGCTCTCGTCGCGGTCGTGGCCGATGCCGGTGATGACAGGCAGGGGGAAGTTGGCGACATTCTCTGCCAGGGCGAGGGTGTCGAAACCGCTCATGTCACTTGTGGCACCTCCGCCGCGGATGATGACGACGCAGTCGAACTCTAAACTATAAATCCGCTCCAGTGCGGCGATGATGCTCTGCTCCACGTCGTCGCCCTGCATGATGGCAGGGAAGAGCCTGACCTCGAACTTAAATCCGTAGGGATTATCGGCCAGCTGGTTGCAGAAGTCGCCATAGCCGGCGGCGGTCTCGCTCGAGATGACGGCGATGCGCTGGCAGAACAATGGCAGACGCAGTTCTTTCTGCAGATCGAACACGCCTTCTTTTTTCAGCTGGCGGATGATTTCCTGGCGCTTGCGGGCCATGTCGCCGAGGGTATAGGTGGGGTCGATGTCGGTGACGATCCATGAGAAACCGTAGGCCTCGTGAAACTGGGCATGGACTTTCAGCAGCACTTTCATGCCGGCATGGAGCTGCTGGCCGGTGGTGCGCTCGAAATAGGGCCGGATGAGCATCCATTTCGTGGCCCAGCACTTGGCTGAGGCCTTGGCGATGGGGACGGAGCGGGCGGGGGACTGCTGTGGCATAGTAGTATACCCAACAGCGGTGCCTTCGTCGTACTGCACGAGCTCCATGTAGCAATGGCCTTTCGACTCGCGGCATTCCGACAGCTCCGCCTCTACCCAATAGTCATCGGGCATCTCGCATTCAATCACCTCGCGTACCAGCTGATTAAGCTCGAGGAGGCTTAAAAACTTTTCACTTCTCACTTTTCACTTTTCATTTTGCCGATCATGTACGCCCGCCAGAAGTTGGGGATGCCGTAGCCGTAGATATTGTCGGGTTCCTGATTTTGGCTGGCGGTCTGGCGCACGAGGTTGATGATTTCTCGGGCGGTCTTGTCGGGCAGGGCCTGCCAGAGGCACGCCACGAGCCCCGCGACGATAGGCGTGGAGAACGATGTGCCCATATCCCTGATCACGGTGCCGCGGCCGGATATCAGCGAGGCCGGACTGCCCAGGGCCGTCACATCGGGCTTCACCCGTCCGTCCTGCGTGGGGCCCACGCCACAGAAGGGAGCATTCTTCCTGTCATTGTTCACTGCCCCTACGGTCAGGATATCCTGTGCATCGGCAGGGAAGGTGATTTTCTTCCAGGGCCCCATGCCGAGGTTGCCGGCAGAGTTGACCAGGATGATGCCTTTCTGTGCCAGCATCGATGCCGAGCGCGAGATGAGGGCCGTCCGTCCATCGAGGTCGCGCAGGCGGTAGTCGCCCAGATGGCCGTCGTATTCGTTATAGCCGAGGCTCGAGCTGATGATGTCCACACCGGCGGAGTCGGCGAATTCTGCCGCCATGGTCCAGTAGTCTTCCTCCACGGGCTGCTCTGTCTGCTGATCCTCGCAGCGCAGCAGCCAGTAGCGGGCTTCAGGCGCTGTTCCTACAAGTATCTGCGGTTCGTTGGCAGCCATGGCCGAGAGCACTTTCGTGCCGTGGTCGGTCTCGCGGTAGAGGCGGGTGGAGGACTGCTGTGACACAGCAGCGTACTCAACGGTGCCAGCCGGAATCCCAGATTTTCCGGGCTCCTCGGGGCAGACGAAGTCGCGGGTGCCAAGGATGCTGGCCCGAAGGATGGCCGGTATCTGGTCGCAGTTCTGGAATCCTCCGTCGAGCACGGCGATGGTCATGCCGTGGCCTCGGTGGCCGATATTGTGCAGCCGATGGCCCTGGAGCATCTCTATCTGTTCGCGGCCGTGCCCGTAGTGCTCGCCGCGGATGCTGTCCCAGGGGTTCCATCCCTCGTGCACTTTCACCTTCGCCGGTCCGCGCTCGATAGAGTCGGGCGACACCCATACCTGCCGTGCCTCCCTGACGAACCCGAGCCCTGTCAGCCCGCGCAGCAGCGTCGTGTCATTTGACCGCACGAGCACCGTGTTCTGCCAGCGGCTCGTGCCGATGAAGTGGGCCTTGGCCCTGTTCTCATGAGTGGCGAAGCGCTCCATCTCGCGGAGATATTTTGCGCTGACGGGCAGGTCGGTGGAGTCGAGCGCGAGTCCCTGCCGGCGTCGGCGCTCGATCGATTTGTGCGAGAGCCAGCGCCCGGGGTGGTCGAGCGAAAAGGCTGAGCCCTGCTTGTCGCAGAGTGTATAGCGCCAGATGTACTGTCTGCCGCCGGGATATCTCACCTTGCCCGCAGCCTCCGCCACAATGCCGCTCAGGAGCGTCACCATGAGCATGAGAATCACTCGTGTGATGGTATGATGTTTCATTTCGCCTGCAAAGTTACGAATAAGCGGGCTAAACACCAAATTTATTGCCTTAATAATACGGTTTATTTGATTCTGCACCGCCCGGCCACGATATCTGAACTTCGTTCGAAGATACTCCCGCTTGGAAAAACTCAAATAAAATTTGGTTTTTCGCTCGTTTATTCGTACCTTTGCACACGTTTATATAATAAAAAGGTATAGATGGACAACAAGCAAGCCGCTCTCGCATTGGGTCAGAAGCCCGTGGGACAACTGCTCTGGCAGTATGCCCTGCCGGCCATCGTGGCCATGACGGCGTCGAGCCTGTATAATATAATCGACCGAGCGATGATTGGCCAGATTGTCGGTCCAGAGGCTATTGCGGGTCTGGGCATCACGTTTCCCTTCATGAACCTGAGCGCGGCTTTTGGTGCTGCCGTGGGTGTGGGCTCATCGACGTGCATCTCGGTGAAACTCGGGCAGCGGGATTATGATACGGCGCAGCATCTGCTGGGCAACACGGTGACGCTGAACCTGATAATAGGATTCGCATTTATGGTCATCTGTTTGTTGTTCCTCGACCCGATTCTGCTGTTCTTCGGTGCTTCAGAGATGACGCTTCCCTATGCCCGTGAGTTTATGGTGGTCATCCTGCTGGGTAATATGGTGACGCACATGTATTTTGGTATGAACGCTGTACTGCGTGCTGCAGGAAAACCAAAACATGCGATGTATGCGACGTTGTTTACGGTGGCCTGTAATATCGTGCTTGTCATCGCCTTTGTCTGGTGGTTCCGCTGGGGCATCCGAGGTGCGGCTTTGGCTACTATCACCTCGCAGTCGCTGGCGTTGTGCTGGCAGATGTGGATATTCTCAGACAAGAAGGAACTGTTGCATCTGAAGCGCGGAATCTACCGGCTGAAGTCGCAGCTGGTCAAGAATATCATCGCTATCGGCATCTCGCCCTTCCTGATGCAGACGACATCGTGCGTCATTGTCATTTTCATGAACAATCAGTTTGTGCGCTATGGTGGTGATATGGCTGTGGGCGCCTATTCGATAGCCAATTCGGTGGTGATGGTGTTCTTTATGTTTGTGATGGGTATGAACCAGGGTATGCAACCTATCGTGGGCTATAATTACGGCGCTGAGAAATACGACCGCATGTTCCGATGCCTGTGGCTTACCATTGTTTGTGCCACCATGATCCTATTGGTGGGATGGGGATTGTCGATGGCATTCCCTCGGCAGATTGCGCGCATCTTTACTACCGATCCGACACTGCTTGATCTGTCTGCAAAGGGCATTAAGATAGATATGCTGGTGTTCTTCGTCGTCGGCTCGCAGGCGGTGATTACGAATTTCTTCCAGTGCATCGGCAAGGTGAAGGTATCCATCTTCCTTTCGCTGTCGCGCCAGCTCTTCCTGCTGTTGCCAATGGCGTATGTCTTTCCACTGTTTTTGGATCTCGACGGTGTGTGGTATTCGATGCCGGCCTCTGACTTCGGTTCGTTCGCAATGACGATACCGATGCTGATGTGGTACATGAAGAAGTTAAAAGTGAATAGTGAATAGTGATATGAAACATATTATTATTAACGTAGGAAGGCAACTGGGGAGTGGTGGACACGACATCGGAAGGATGCTCGCGCTCGACTTCCAGGCGAATTACTATGACCGCGAACTGCTCAATCTGGCGGCCAAGGAGAGTGGATTCTCAGAGAAATTCTTCGAGCAGAACGATGAGAAGAAAGGTTTCCTAAAGGGTCTTTTCAATATGCAGACCTCGCACGTCAGCGGTGGGAGCATGTATAAGACCAACTTCTCGCAGGAGAGCCTGTTCCAGTTTCAGAGCGATGCCATCCAGAAGGCTGCCAAAGAGGGCTCTTGTGTCTTTGTAGGCCGCTGTGCCGACTATATTCTGCGCGATTTCCCGAATACGGTGAATATCTTTATCACCGCCTCAATGAAATACCGCATTGATCAAATCATGAACAAGCAGCACATGGATTATGAAGAGGCGCGGAAGTTCATCGAATCAAAGGAATCGAAGCGCGCAGCCTACTATAATTACTATACCGGCAAGAAATGGGGCGCGGCCGAGAGCTATGACCTCTGCATCGACTCCAGCATCCTCGGGTTCGTGGAGACCGAGAAGATCATCGCCTCGTTTATCAGAAAGCGGTTTAATATATGAAGAAGATAGGCATCTTAAGCGATACGCACAGCTATTGGGACGAGAAATATCTCCATTATTTCGAGCCCTGCGACGAAATCTGGCACGCCGGCGATATCGGCAGTGTCGAGGTGGCCGAGAAACTCGCCGCCTTCCGACCCTTCCGTGCCGTCTGCGGCAATTGCGACGGGGGAGACCTGCGGCTGATGTATCGCGAGCTGAACCGGTTCAAGGTCGAGGATGTCGACGTGCTCATAAAGCACATCGGCGGCTATCCGGGAAACTATGACTTCAGCGTCCGCTCGACGCTTTTCGCCAATCCCCCGCAGCTCTTCGTAGCCGGGCACTCGCACATCCTCAAGGTCAAATACGACAAGACACTCGGTCTGCTGCACATCAATCCCGGGGCCGCAGGCCTGCAGGGCTGGCACAAGGACCGCACGCTCGTACGCCTGACCATCGACGGCCGCGAGTTCAAAGATTTGGAAGTAATTACTTTAGGAGACAATAAAACAAGATAAGAAAATGAAAAGAACAATCGTTATTACTGGTGGCGCAGGCTTTATTGGAAGCCACGTGGTGCGCCTGTTTGTGAACAAGTATCCCGAGTATCACATCATCAATCTCGACAAGCTGACGTATGCCGGCAATCTGGCGAACCTGAAGGACATCGAGGACAAACCGAACTACGAGTTTGTGAAGATGGACATCTGCGATTTCGACGCCTTCTACCAGCTGATGCAGGACAAGAAGGTCGACGGCATCATCCATCTGGCTGCCGAGTCGCACGTCGACCGTTCGATCAAGGATCCTTTCACCTTCGCCAAGACCAACGTGATGGGAACGCTGTCTCTGCTTCAGGCTGCCAAGCTCTATTGGGAGAGTCTGCCTGAGAAATATGAGGGTAAGCGATTCTATCATATCTCGACTGATGAGGTGTATGGCGCATTGGAATTGACACATCCTGAGGGCATCGAGCCTCCGTTTACCACAACGGCCTCGTCGTCGGAGCATCATCTGGCCTACGGCGACAAGTTCTTCCTCGAGACCACGAAGTATAATCCTCATTCTCCCTATTCAGCCGCCAAGGCTTCTTCAGACCACTTCGTCCGCGCTTATCATGACACTTACGGCATGCCCGTCGTCGTGACCAACTGCTCGAACAACTACGGCCCCTATCAGTTCCCGGAGAAGTTGATCCCGCTGTTCATCAACAATATCCGTCATCGCAAGCCGTTGCCCGTCTATGGCAAGGGCGAGAACGTGCGCGACTGGCTCTATGTTGAGGATCATGCCCGTGCCATCGACGTGATCTTCCACGAGGGAAAGATTGCCGATACCTATAATATCGGTGGCTTCAACGAGTGGAAGAACATCGACATCATCAAGGTGGTGATCAAGACTGTCGACCGTCTGCTGGGTCGTAAGGAAGGCGAGGATATGGATCTGATTACTTTCGTTACCGACCGCGCCGGCCACGACCTCCGCTATGCTATCGACTCATCAAAACTCCAGAAGGAACTGGGCTGGGAGCCTAGCCTGCAGTTTGAAGAGGGTATTGAGAAGACCGTCCGCTGGTATCTCGACAATCAGGAGTGGCTCGACAATGTGACCTCTGGCGACTACCAGAAGTATTACGATAATATGTACGCCAACCGTTAATGTCTGTTGCCGTGCCACGGCAACCCCTGCGTATGGATGCATTGACCCGTTCTCTTCACTCTTTCCTGGTGCATGTCGGCATAAGTCCCACAGGCATCACTCCTCAGATGGAACACTATCTGGAGCATCTGCTCTTTCTGCTCCAACCTGAGGAAGAGGAGGCGGTGACCCATTATTATGGCCTCTTCGGATGTGAGCGGAAGTCACTCCAGGAGATTGCCAGGGAACTGGATCTCTCGCAGGAGGAGACGATGGAACGTATCGATAACTGTATCCGGAAACTAGCTGTCACTCCTGAGTGGCAGATGCTACAACAAACAATAAAGAGATGAAAAAGATTTTGCTTTTAGGCTCAGGAGAACTGGGTAAGGAGTTCGTGATTGCCGCCATGCGTGCCGGCCAGTATGTGATTGCCTGCGACAGATATGACAATGCGCCCGCTATGCAGGTGGCAGATGAGCGCGAAGTGTTCTCCATGCTCGACGGCGATGCGCTCGAAGCTGTCGTCAACAAACACAAACCTGATATCATTGTTCCGGAGATCGAGGCCATCCGCACGGAGCGGCTCTTCAAGTTCGAGGAACAAGGCATTCAGGTGGTTCCCTCGGCCCGTGCCGTCAACTACACCATGAACCGCCGCGCCATCCGCGACCTGGCTGCGAAGGAACTGGGTCTGCGCACGGCGAAGTATTTCTATGCCAAGACCTTCGATGAGTTCAAGGCCGCAGCCGACGAGATCGGCTTCCCATGTGTCGTGAAGCCGCTGATGTCGTCGAGTGGTCACGGTCAGAGCTACGTGCATAATGACGGCGAGCTGGAGCAGGCCTTCAAGGAGGCGATGGAAGGCAGTCGCGGTGATGTGAAGGAGGTGATCATCGAGGAGTTTATCGATTTCGACTCTGAGTTCACGCTGCTTACCGTCACTCAGCAGCATGGCTGGCCGACGCTGTTCTGTCCGCCTATAGGACATGTGCAGAAGAGCGGTGACTATCGTGAGTCATGGCAGCCGTATAAGATCAGCGACGAGGCCCTGAAGCAGGCGCAGATGATGGCCGACAAGGTGACGAAGGCGCTGACTGGCGCCGGTATCTGGGGCGTGGAGTTCTTCCTGACCAAGCAGGATGAGGTGATCTTCTCAGAGCTCTCGCCCCGTCCGCACGACACGGGCATGGTGACCCTCGGTCATACTACCAACTTGAGCGAATTCGAACTGCATTTCCGTGCCGTGATGGGACTGCCCATTGCCGGCATCCATCTGGAACATGCCGGTGCCAGTGCGGTCATCCTGTCGCCTAAGGAGGCCTCTACACCTGTAGACCGCTCATTGCTTGATTATAATTTCGTGGATGCACTGAGGGAGGACCGTACGCGTATCCGTATCTTCGGAAAGCCGGAAGCCCACAAAGGCCGTCGCATGGGTGTCGTGCTCTGTTACGGCGAGGTGGGTGATGACGTCAACGTCCTCCGTGATAAGGCCAAACGCCTGGCGAAGACCGTCCTCGGCACTGATCCCTATGCGAAATTGAGGTAAAAGTGAATGAGATGATAGCAACGCTACAGTCTCTGCGTTTTGTATTTGTGATGCTGATATTCCTGTCACATTTTGATTATAAGGATATTCATGCATTGGACGCGGGTGGTGACTGTGGTGTTGCCTTTTTCTTTTTGCTCAGTGGCTTTGTGTTGTCCTTGGGTTACGGTCCGCAAATCAGCGAGGGGTCGTTCAGCTTCGGTCGTTTCCTGAAGCGCCGGTTGCTGAAGTGCTATCCTCTCCATATCCTCTGTCTTTTGCTCTTTCTGATCGTCAGTCGCTCGGCAATTGACGGAAGGGTGATACTCAATGCATTGCTTCTGCAGAGTTGGGTGCCCGATGCCGACTATTACTTCTCGTGCAACAGCGTGTCGTGGTTCCTGTCCAGCCTGATGTTCTGTTATCTGGTGTTCCCGTCCGTCTACAGGCGCATATCGCCAGCTCTGACGCTTACTGTCTTGGCAGCTGGCATAGCAATCTATCTCTTGGTGCCATATAGTCGGGTGAATGCGATTCTCTATGTTCATCCGCTCGTGCGATTTATCGATTTCTATTTGGGAATGCTCCTGGCGCGATATTACGGAAGATGGACGAGTCCTCGGGGTATGGAGCCGTTGTTGCTCGTGGGGTTGCTCTTTGCTTTGGCCGTCTATCCGATGTCGGATGAGAAATTTCGCAATGCCCCACTGTTCTGGTTGGTACTGATTCCGATGATCGGTGTCTTTGCCCAACAGCGTGGTTGGCTTTCCAATCTGTTGAAATCGAGACCGATGATTTTCCTAGGTTCACTGAGCATGCCATTATATCTGACACATCAGATGCTTATTGCAATCGTCCGGCACCACCTGCCTGACATGCCTGCGATGTGGATGCTGACCATGTGTGTGCTGATTTCTCTGGTAGTTAGTTGGGGCGCCCAGATAATATTTTCGCGATTATTCCGTTTATAATGATATGAGACAAGAGAAAGCCTGGATAATAGACCTGCCGAAGATCGTTGATCCTCGTGGCAATCTGACCGTTGCCGAGCAGATGAAGAATGTGCCATTCGATATCGCCCGTGTCTATTGGACGTATGATGTACCATCTGGCGAACGTCGTGGCGGCCATGCCCATCGCACTTGCGAGGAAATCGTGATAGCTGTCAGCGGTTCCTTCGATGTAAAAGTATTCGACGGTCAGGAGAGCCAGACGTTTCACTTGAATCATCCATATCAGGGCTTGTATATAGGGACGGGCGTGTGGCGCACCCTCGAGGATTTCTCAAGTGGTGCTGTTTGTCTGGTGCTTGCCTCTGAGCTGTTTTCCGAGGATGAATATATTTATGACTATAATGAATTCCTGCAACTGACAAGATAGACAAATGTTTGAAGTCATACGATATACGGCAGCCAGGGCTTCAGAGTGGAATCGGTTCGTGGCACAATCGAAAAATGGCACGTTCCTCTTCGACCGTCGCTACATGGACTATCACAGTGACCGTTTCGAGGATTATTCCATGATGGTGTATCGAAAAGGACGATTGTTTGCTCTCTTGCCAGGGAATCGGAAGGGTGATACATTCGTCTCGCATCAGGGACTGACCTATGGTGGTTTCGTGACTGATGCCCAGGCCACGGTAGAGCATGTCTGCGAAGCCTTTGTCGCTGTCAATGATAGGTTACGCTCGGATGGCTTCAGGAAGGTTGTTTATAAGCCGGTGCCATGGATTTATCAGTCGCTGCCTGCCGAGGAGGATGTCTATGCACTTTTCGTCAGATGTCATGCAAGACTGATAGAACGGGATGTGTCTTCCACCGTTTTCCTTCATCATCGTTTGAAATTTACCGAGTCGCGCCTTTCTGGAGTCCGGAAGGCCCGGCGGAGTGGATTAGAGGTGAGCGAAAGCGACGATGTGGACGCTTTCTGGACGATTCTCTCAGAAAATCTGCTTGTCAAGTATGATGCCGTGCCGGTGCATACGGCATCGGAGATGCGCTTGTTGAAAGACCGTTTCCCTGATAATATCCGCCTTTTCATGACTTATCAGGGAACTGTGCCGATGGGTGGCACCGTCCTCTATCTCACGCCCCGGGTGGTGCATACGCAGTATATCTCGGCTTCTTCTGAGGGGAAACGATTGGGCGCGCTCGACCTGCTGTTCGATCATCTGCTCAACGGGATGGACTTCCACCGTCCGTATTTCGACTTCGGCACTTCTGCAAGAGAAAACTCCAATGAGGTTAACTCTTCGCTGATCTTCCAGAAGCAGGGCTTCGGCGGACGTAGTGTATGTTACGATTGGTATGAATACGATTTGTAAATATCTGGACCTGAAGGCCATTAATGCGCCATACGAACATGCTGCCGATGAGGTGCTGCATAGCGGCTGGTATCTCAAGGGTGAGGCCACGCGACAGTTCGAACAGCATTATGCCGACTACATCGGCACGAAGCACTGTATCGGTTGTGGAAACGGGCTCGATGCTTTGACACTCATTTTCCGTGCCTACATCGAGATGGGGGTGATGACCCCCGGCGATGAGGTCATCGTGCCAGCCAATACCTATATCGCCAGTATCCTCTCTGTTACTGAATGCGGTCTCAAACCGGTGCTCGTGGAGCCCGACCCCGACACCTTCCAGATTGACGACCGCCTCATTGAGCAGGCTGTCACCGCCCGTACTCGCGCCGTGATGATTGTCCATCTTTATGGTTTCTGTGCCTACACCGAGCGGATTGCTGACATCTGCCGCTGCCATAACCTCCGTCTTATAGAGGACAACGCCCAGGCGCACGGCTGCCGCTTTTCCCTTCCAAAGCGCACAGGCGCTTTGGGCTCTGCGGCAGGACACAGTTTCTATCCCACGAAAAACCTCGGTGCCTTCGGAGATGCAGGAGCCGTGACAACGGACGATGAGGAACTGGCTGCAATTATCCGTGCATTGGGCAATTACGGCAGTTCTCGCAAATACGTCTTCGACTATCGGGGCCGCAATTCCCGCATCGATGAACTTCAGGCATCTGTCCTCGAAGCGAAACTTCCGCATCTCGATGACGACAATGCCCGTCGCAAGGAAATCGCCACGTTATATATTAATAAGGTGAAGAATCCACTCCTCCGTATGCCTGAGACGGAGCGGAATAGCGTCTGGCATATCTTCCCTGTGCTTTCTCCCCGTCGTGACGAACTGCAGCAGTATCTCCGCGACCACGGTGTGGAGACGCAGATTCATTATCCTATCCCTCCTCACAAACAGAGGTGTTATGCTGATTGGAATAGCCTGTCCCTGCCCATCACCGAACTGATTCATGCGCAGGAACTCAGCATCCCCTGCCATCCGGCCATGACACAAGAAGAGGCCGACCATATCGCCGACCTCCTCAATGATTTTCATTAGTTTTGCTTATTCCGGAAGCAGAAGAATAGTGGCACTACGTGCTGCTTGCGCACCCATCACCAGCACCTGCGCGATGTCGGCGGTCTTCGACGGGCCGCTGATGAACGTGCCGTAGCCGTCGTAGGTCTCGTCGAACCGGATGCGGCGGTAGGCCTCGTGCATATTGTTCACGATCTGCGACTTCGGCAGCAGGATCACCAGGTTCTCGGAGATGAACAACACGGCCTTCTCCTTCATGGTCTGCGGAATCCAGATGCAGGCGTTCTCGGCCACACCGAACGCTCCGCGGATGATGCCCACGTCGGTGCCGTTCAGGTCGCGCGCCCGGCCTACGGTGTCAGGGTTGCGTGTGGCGATGGTGATCTCCGGCAGGTTCGAGGCTATCTCCTTGGCGTCGGGAAACAGCTCCCGGATCAGTACGTTCACGTCGCGGCCGGCGTCCACTTCTATCACATGGCCACCCACCATTTCGGTCATCTTCACGAACTGCACGAGTGGTTCGGGGTAGGTGATGGCCTTTATGTCACTCAAGTCAGGCATGTCGTACTTCTCCCGTACGTTCGCCCTATACCTTTTTAATATATCTTCCTTGTTACTCATAATTATAAGGTAAAAGTGAACAGTGAAAAGTGAAAAATTTGCTTCCGCTCTTCCTGGTCACATTGTTTCTTTATTGCTTTTTGTTGTTTTTATCGAGGAAACCAGAAGGGCAAGAATCACCCGGCAGTCGGCGTTCATGCTTTCGTATTCCTTTTCTTGCAAGTACTCTGTATCCTTCAGGATATTGAGCCAGTAGAGGGTCTCGTTGCATTCTTTCAGTGCTACGGATAGTTTGTTGACGAAATCTGCTGGGCTTTGGGCGTAGGCCGCCTCACTCACTAATGCGCCGATGGCTGTGCCTGAACGAAATACTTGGTTGAGCATCCCGTATTCTTTTGGCGTGCATTTGATGTATTTCACCATCTTTACTATTCTCACTCCGAAGAGATAACTCTTTTTGGTAAGCGGCGAACTGCTATCTTGAATGTAAGTCATGCGGCGGTAGCAAATTTTTCACTTTTCACTGTTCACTTTTCCCTTCTTCCACATCGTGTGGAAGCTCTCCTTAGGGAACTCCATCATCTTGTGACCTTCGGCCCAGGGGTTCAGACCGCAGTTCATGAGGGGCGAGGGGATGATGTTGGCCCAGTGCGCCAGGGCCGTGCCCAGGTTGTAGATGCCCTGGCTGCCGTAGACCATCGACATGCCCTTGCACATCAGTTTCTTCTGCGGGTTGGCGGTGCCGAAATCGTCGAGCTGCTGGCGCCACTGATAAATCTGGTCGCCGAGGTTCACCTTCACAGGGCAGACCGTCTGACAACTCAGGCAGAGCGTGCAGGCACTGACATTACCCGAATGCTGTTGCCTGTCGCGGAGCATGCCGAGGTTGATGCCGATGGGGCCGGGGATGAAATAGCTGTAGGAGTAGCCACCCGAACGACGGTAGACAGGGCAGGTGTTCATGCATGATCCGCAGCGGATACACTTCAGTGCCTCCCAGTGCTCGGGATTGCCGATCCACTCCGAGCGTCCGTTATCCACCAGGACGATATGCATTGGATGTGCCGTCGGACGGGCCTTGCGGAAATGACTGGTATAGGTCGTTGTCGGCTGACCTGTTCCGGCACGGCAGAGCATGCGCTGGAAAACGGCCAGGCAGTCGTAGTTCGGGATGATCTTCTCTAAGCCGATGGCTGCGATGTGCAGTTTCGGACAACTCGTGCTCATGTCGGCATTACCCTCGTTCGTGCAGACCACGATATCGCCTGTTTCGGCGATGCCGAAATTACCACCCGTCATGCCGGCATCTGCGGTCAGGAACTCGTTTCTCAGACTCAGACGTGCTACATAAGTAAGATATGTGGGATCGTGATTGCCTTTCTCGCTGCCTAACTTCTCTTCGAACAACTCTCCCACGTCGTCATGGTTAAGATGGATGGCGGGCATCACGATATGACTGGGCTTCTGACCTTTAAGCTGGATGATACGCTCACCAAGATCGGTTTCAACAACCTCGATGCCATGCGATTCGAGATAGGGATTCATCTCACATTCTTCTGTCAGCATCGACTTTGATTTCACAATCTTCTTCACATTGTGGTTCTTCAGGATACCGTAGACAATCTCATTGAACTCGTTGGCATCCTTCGCCCAGTGAACGATACAACCGTTCTTCTCGGCATTGGTGGCAAACTGATCAAGGTATTCATCCAGATGGGTGATGGTATGGCGTTTGATCTGTGAGGCTTTCTCACGTAATTGTTCCCATTCCTCGAGTCCGTATGCCATATTGTCACGTTTCGACCTGACTGCCCAGAACGTGGCATCGTGCCACTTGGCATAGGTCTGGTTCTTTAAGAACTCTTTCGCTGCTTTACTATGTCCTGTACTCATATTTTTTAAGGTATAAGTGAACAGTGAAAAGTGAAAAATTTGTTTCCGCACTTCTTTCTATTCATCTTTTTCTTTTGATAATCGTTAATACTCTTGTTAATTCTCACTCAGGGACAGCGGTAGCAAATTATTCATTGTTCACTGTTCCCTTTTCCATCTTATAGTCCCGCGGCTAGAATCTCTACCACATGCTTGAACTCCACATCCAGACCTTGCTTCTTGGCAACGCCTGCCATATGCATCAGACAAGAACAGTCGGGACCCGTGATATATCTTGCGCCAGTCTTCATGTGCCGCTGAATCTTGTCGAGTCCCATCTGCGCACTGACAGCAGTCTCCTCGACAGAGAACATTCCGCCAAAGCCGCAGCATTCGTCAGGTCGCTCTGGTTCCAGTACCTGAATGCCTTCCACTAGGTTCAGCAGGTCCTTAATCTTGTTGAATGGCGTAACGTGTTCCTCGCTGGGTGAACTCAATCCTAACTCTCTCACACCATGACAACTATTGTGCAGGCTCACTTTGTGTGGGAAGGTTCCAAGGGGATGATCTACTTTCACCACGTCGTGCAGGAATTCCACAACATCCATGATCTTGTCGGATGTAGAACATTCATGCCTGCCTTTCAGTAGGCGGGGATAGTTGATCTTAACGAATGCTGTACAACTGACAGAGGGGGCTACAACATAGTCAAACTCTTTGAACATGTCTTCGAACTTTTCTGCCAAAGGAATCGCTTGCTTCTCAAAGCCTGCATTGGCCATTGGTTGTCCACAACATGTCTGATTCAAGGGATAGACCACATCAAGGCCTAAGTGCTTTAGCAATTTGTACGTGGCAACACCAACTTGCGGGTAAACCACGTCTACATAACAGGGGATAAACAGACCGATCTTCATTGTTCGTGTATTGTTATGACTTGTTTTTAGTTACTTTTAGGGTACAAATATCGTGAAAAATTTCCAAAAAACCTAATAAAAGAGTGTTTTGTACCTTGTTTTTATGTTTTATTAAAAGTAAATGCGTACCTTTGTGGCACAATATTTGTATTGTATTATCTGTGAACCAATTTATTTAGAAGAATATGGATTATAACAACGAACTCAATTTTGGGACGACTTCGACTCGGGATCGTGAACTCTCGATGTCTCAGGCTTTCCCTGTGTTAATGCGAAAAGTATATGTATGGATGTCGCTGGCATTGGCCATTACGGGTATAACCGCTTTTGGTGTGGCCAACAGTCCAGGTGTCATGTCAATGATCTTTGGCAACCAGATTGTCTTTTGGGGACTAGTGATAGCTGAATTGGCATTGGTGTTTGCTATCAGTGGAGCCATCAATCGTCTTTCGCTTTCTACCGCCACCATGCTTTTTGTACTTTATTCAGTTATTAATGGCGCGGTGCTTTCATCGATTTTCCTCATTTATACGATGACATCAATTGCCAGTGTGTTTTTTATCACTGCAGGTACGTTTGCGGTTATGGCTTTTATAGGCTATGTCACAAAGACGGATTTGACATCAATGGGTAAAATTCTGCTAATGGCTATTATTGGACTGATTATTGCATCATTGGTGAATGTCTTTTTTGTGAAGAGTTCTGGCTTTGATTTGATTATCAGTTATGCTGGCGTGCTCATTTTTGTTGGCCTAACAGCGTACGATTCTCAGAAAATCAAGCAGATGTTGCAGATGGCTCCTGATGTCAGTGAGGCTTCACAGAAACTTGCTTTAGTAGGTGCGCTGTCTCTCTATCTTGATTTCATAAACCTCTTTATTTATCTGCTCCGTATTTTAGGTAAGAGAGAGTAGTTTTTTGAGAGAAACATGTGCAAAAAGGCCTACGCTTTATATATATAATAAGGTGTGGGCCTTTTACTTTGTCAATAATCCCGAAAACTTTCATGTTTTTCGAAAAAAAGTTGCCGAAAAATTTGGAGGGTATGAAAAAAGTGCGTACCTTTGCATCCGCTTTCGCGCAATTTTTGGGCGTCAGCATGAAAAGAAAGAGTTCTTTGAAAGATTTACATAGACAGAAGTAGTACAAGAAGCGAGTGCCTATATATTATATATAATGTAGAGGTGCTTGGGTATAAGAAACAAACCGTTTAATTCTTGAATTATTTGGATAGTCGTTCTGAGACAGAGATTATATTCCTTTATGGAATGAAGATATTTATACAATGAAGAGTTTGATCCTGGCTCAGGATGAACGCTAGCTACAGGCTTAACACATGCAAGTCGAGGGGCAGCATGAAGTTTGCTTGCAAACTTTGATGGCGACCGGCGCACGGGTGAGTAACGCGTATCCAAC
>JAEEGH010009773.1_pt1 | contig 22242 bp, 22 predicted proteins | sample 9134181 | NCBI WGS metagenome assembly JAEEGH01 (sample SAMN16246544, study PRJNA631951) | gut metagenome | biome: gut microbiome; feature: rumen; material: DP-attached | host: Bos | place: Iran: Karaj | collected 2018-10
ATCATCACCTTTCTCCCTTCATGATTTTTTCATACACTAAAAATCATAAAGGACTTAACACAAGGTGGTAAACTTTTTCGCTAGCGAAATGGATGAAACTGGTCAACTTTTATAATAGCGTTTACAGAACACAGAAAGGATGATGACTATGTTTTTTTCTGAAGAATTGAAGATTCTGGATGATAATACAGTTAAATATATGATAGATCAACTTGAAGAAGAGGTTAAAGAGCAGAAAGCTAAGCTTTCTGAAAAGGATGCCACTATCGCTAACAAGGACTCAGAAATCGCTCAACTACGAGCCGAGCTTGAGAAATACAAAAGCATGAATAAATGAGTTACATCAGGGCTGAATTGATTTTTCAATTCAGCCCCTTATTTTATCATTTTTACTCCCGTCTATTCGCACATCACCCAATCACATCCCTTATATCCGTCATCCTACCAAAAAACGGACCGTTAAAAACCGATGCGATCAGCATTCTGACTTTAACTCTGTCAGAATAGCTCTTTATCTCACACATACATCTTGCACTCTTTATGCGCAATCTTCAGCATGTCTTTATTCTTCATAAAATACAATGTTTCCAGTGTCTCTCCCATATATCCTATGTAACGATCGGAACGTTCGCTTCCTTTTGGGATAGAAAGCTCTTCCACACGTTCCAATATCGGAAACAACCATTCACAATAATCTCGAAGCACCTGTTCCTTAGCAATAATTACATTATAGTTATACAGGCACTGCTGCCTTAGCACATCACAAAAGAAATCAGCGTACTCAGGCTGAAGCTCTTCCAATGCCACCAAAAGAGCCTTCCAATCCCCATCCTTCAAATATCTTTCGTGATGCATATTGATATCGGGTTCATATATAAGCGGATATGGGAGCAAAACATCTATATCATTAATTACAAGCCTGTCTAAATCATCTTCTGTAAGTTCAAAACCACGCCTATACTGCGCAAATCCTAAATATTTAGCAGCATCGTCATGCTTGGATTCTGTAACGCTACCATCATCACATATATTGCACGTCTTATTCTTCCAGATCCAATAAAGCCCTGTCAGTTCACAATAATTCCCATTCTTTGCAGAAATATTATCTCCCTGATTATCAGCAACATCTACAATTCGCTCCTCAGTATTTGCTGTGCCAACCTGAATCGCATACATATAATCGGGCCTGACAATCTCATTCTTAAGTACCTTATCTTTATGTGATCTCGCAAAAAAGATAGTAATATCACATTTAAGATTCCCTTTACCACAAGCTTGTCTCTCTTCCCCAGCAGTCTCAAATTTTCTTAGCGGTATGAAATTCCTGTTCTTTGCATAGAACGCATCCATTAACTCGCCCCATCGCTCAGAAGTCACTCTGCTGTGATTAAAAAAGCCATATCTATCAAGCGTCCCTTCTATCTCATGATGAATATTCTCCGGCGTTGCTATGATAATCTCTAAGTTAATCTTCTCTTCTTCTGAAAATAATTCTGCAACCTCAGAAATAACCTTTACCGGAATCCCTTCAAGAGTAGCATTATTACCTTCCATCGTTGAAACAATAAAAAAAATAATCTCCTTTTCCGGATACAAAGTTTTCATTGCCTTATATGTTCCCAAGGCGTACCCTTGAGCACCATAAATCGCAATCTTCATAATAAAATCCCCGCCAATCTTTTTATTCTAGAAAGGAATTATCTAAATGTCTAAATCAAAAGACAACTCTCACTCACTTACGAAACCGCAACAGGAGAAATCGAGTTCACTCTCATGAGCGACATGATGTTCCATTACGTCATGCAAAAATCTAAAGGAGCACTAACAGGTCTTGTATGTGCTCTAAAGAGATTAGATTCAAGTTTATCCCGACAAATACCGGATTTCCCGCTCAATCCTCTATCTGTGCCGAGCGTATGATAACATCGGTAGCGGTGACAATTATTCCCTTATTAAACCTACTACTTTATTCTGCATCACCGATCAAAAGCTTCTATCCCAAGCACCTGAAGAATTCTATGCCAAATATCGGCTATACTGACGCTGAAGAAGAATAACCTTGCGGATAGTATCCTCCTTGAAGCTGTAGGTTTTACCTCTTACACTTCATATTAACAATCAAAAAGCATATAATACCGTTTCATTATCTTTATATGAATAATGCCTTATATAGAATTTATATTCCGAATTATATTCTAATATCAATTCCGGTATTTCCCAAATATCCTGCGGCTTGTGATACACGCAGATTGCAAGTTTAGGTTTCTGATGACTAATTATTTTTTGCGCACCCTCAAGTGCTTCAAACTCCGCCCCTTCAATATCCATCTTAATAAAAGTAACTTTCTTATCAAGCAGAACATCATCAAGTGCGACAACTTCTATAAAATTATCATTATCCTCATTTCTATTCTCTGAAATATGAGAGACACTATTACCCGTTGAAACAAATCCAAGGCGTCCTCCACTACTCCAAACTCCTTTATCGATAAGTTCGTATTTGGAAATACCTTTGTTTTTTAATACTCTATGGATTCTTGCAATATTGGTCCCATCAGGCTCAAAGCAATATGAAAAGCCATTTCCATCGCACCACTTATCAAAGAAAAAAGCCGAAAGCCCATCATAACATCCAACGTCAGCGAATACTTCCCCATTCACATCATGTGGCAATTCCAAAAGATCAAAATATTGCTTTCCTTCAGACATATCAAATAATATTGCACCATCAATTATATTGGCTTCTGAAACACCTTTATCAATCAATTCAGAACAAATTTCTTCATAGTATACTCGAGAAGAAATGACAATAGTGTAATCTTTTCCAAACTCCAAAAATTTGTCTGTACAAATCAGCGGAATCCCACAAAACATTTCTCTATTTGGCTTTTTATCAACAACATACTTCCATGAAATATCTTTTGTATGAAGCAATAACTCACGTCCCCAATATCCGGCTGAGTACAATACAATCTTCTCCCCGATTGATTTAAGCTTTTTATAGAACGTCTTCCATTCATCAGATTTCAGAACATATTCCTCATACTCTTTTCCCAGTTCAAGTAAGTATGATTCATCCCCCGTCAAACTGTACATTAATCTTTTTTCAAAAATGTTTTTTGATTTTTTATCGGACAACTTATCATAAATATTCTTAAACCTATTTATCATAGCCGTTCACCTAATCCTATCTTTCCATTTTTCATAAGACATTCTATTAACCCTATGATGTTCAGGATTAATCTTATGTGCAGATATAGTTTGGTCAGTATAACAATCGTCCATTCCGGCAAAACAGATTGGCATAAATAACTCTCGCGGAAAGCAGATCATATCACAAATCCTTTGATAACAATTCACCATCTTATATCCGTTATCAATAAAACACTTCGTCTCATAATATGTATTAAAGACTCTTTTTGGCTTTCCTTCAACATCCCAAAAATGTTCCTCAACATAGCAATCCATTAGTTTTTTTATCATAGGATGTCCGGAAATTGCTCCAATAGCAGAGCCTGAGTTTAGTTGCGCATTTTCCTCTATGCCGATAAAAGCCTTGTTATATAGTAATTCATCAAGCGGTTTCAATAATTCAACGTCAGTATCCAGATATATGCCACCATATCTATATAGAATATCCATTCTGGCATAATCAGTTGCATACATTAAGTTCACATCACCTGACAGATATGCCTCTTTCATGTATGGCATTGAAGTAAAATCATAATTTTCCTCATTCCAACAGTAAATCTCATATTCCGGATTCAGCTTTCTCCACCCTTCAATATTTCTTCTATATTCATCAGGTAAAAGATTTCCTCCAATCCAAAAATAATGAATCTTCTTAGGAATCAAGGCGCATTCTTCGCTTTTTATATTAAAATGTTCCGAACATTGATTGTGACATATCATCGGAAGCAGATAAATTATCGCCCCATCAAATTTCTCCACTCTATCCAGTTGTTCAACAATCAAACTGGAAAAGGCAGGTGTAAGCAATAACACTATTTGTCCACTTTCATCTCGCTCATCAAAAAAAGCTTCAACATCCTTTATCGTTATCGTATCTGTACCAATATTCACACTTGTTCCTGATAGTTCTTTATTGGCATCGATTATACAATTCACATGCCCTTTCAATACATCATCCCAAAACGAGTAAAGCAACAACTTACACGATGATCCAGCCCCATACAGGTAGATACTATCATGTTTATGAACAAGTTCCTCAATAGAAGATACATCATTATATATCTCTACCATGGCACATAGCCTCGCTCTCTATATATTATCGAACCTTGTCATATAACGAACACAATCTCTCACCGGAAGATTCAATTGTATATCCGGCATCAATCAAAGCTTTCTGCGTATCAAGTCGTATATATTCATCACTATACTTTAATATAGCATCTCTCCATACATCTCTTTGAAGAGGTAAGAACACCACATCTCCTGTGATATTTACTTCAGAAGTAACACAATCAGAGACAAGACATCTTAATCCTGCTGCCTGTGCCTCAACTACCGATATGGGAAGTCCTTCAAACTTAGATGGAAGGCAAAAAACATCAAAAGCCTGTAAATAGTCGGATATATTGTTTTCCCATCCAAGGCATAAAATATTTTCTACCATATCAAGCTCTTTCACATATCCCTTTATCTTCTGTATATTCTCCCCCTGTCCAATCAAAATTAAGAATAAACTCTTATTCTTTTTATAAGCTTCGCAAAAACAATCAATCAAAAACCCCTGATTTTTGGTATAACTATATCTTCCAACATGTCCCAATACTGTCCTATTTTCAATTCCATATTTTTTTCTTAATCTAACTCGAATTGCCTCATTGAATGCATATTTTTTTGCATCAATAGCATTTGGCATAATTTTTATAATATCTCTGGGAATTTTGTTTGGAAAAAGCCAATCAGCGGCCAACTTAGAACATGCACATAAATCCGTTGCATATTTCAAATCAAATAATTCTTTATAATAAACATGATCTTTATATATCTTATTTCTCTCATCTTCATCTTCAAAATCAATACCCGTACTATGCGAATGAACAATAACCTTCTCTATTCCCATATCCATGGCTATCTCTTCAATAAGAAATCCCCTCCACGAACTGGTATGAAGATGAATTACATCAAAATCTTCACTCAAAATAGATCTTATTTCGCGTTCGAAAGCCTCCCTTCCGTCTCTTTGAACACCATTAAGCTTATAAACCGGAAAGTTATAGATTTTATACTCCGGTGTAGCCATAAGATCTTCAGCATTTTTTGTCAAAAAGCAAAATTGATACTTTTCTTGATCAATTGCAGGCATATGATTAAAGATATATCTATACACACCATTACTCACTTCCGGAGGCGTCATATGAAGTATTCTTTTCATTGTGCTTCACCTCTTTCTTATCACCGCGGCAATAATTACCTGATATCGATCATCAAGATAATCCAATTCTTCTTTTTTCAATTCATCATAACTAAGTCCATATAAAAAAGCTGTTGCAGATTTGACATTTCCATATACCTTAGTTTCAACGCTCTCCACTTCCGGGTGTGCCTGAAAAGCCTTAGACAATGACATATCGGTAAAGTTCCAAAAATGCCCAAACTTTCTTCTTTCATAATCTATTATCTGTGAAATTCCTCCAACTGTGACAAGAGCCACTCCACCTTTTTTAAGAACTTTAATTATATTATCTACAACTTTCTCAACATCATAAATAAACTGCAGTGTCTGAGTACATATAAAACAATCTATAGTACCATCAGGAATACCTTCACCTGTTTCAAGATTCCCCTTAATAGTATCATCTGAATCACCTGCACTAAGAACATTAAGTACTATAGACCTCTCCACATCTCCGTCAGAATACTTTTCAGTATAACTTCTATCTCCAACTTCCAAGACATGTCCTTTTATATAATTCCTATTACTATCAAGAAACTGCTCAATGTAATAACGATCTACAGGAGTTCCTCTATTAAAGCCATATGTATCATCAATCGGAGTCAGTTGAAGATTATCCAGAAAATCTTTTGAAGAATGATACATATCTGTATTTTTCAAAACATCTACAAGTCTTTCCAAATTATCGTCATCGGTCTTTTCTTCTATTTCATAAAGCTTATTAGCATAAACCACATCATCGCCATCAAGAATCAGTTTTCCGTTCCCCTGAGAAAATAACATCTCTTCAAAAGTATTATATGGCGCCATTTGCGGTCCCATAATTATTCTTTCAGATGATACTCCACTTTTAAGAAGTTGCTTAGCCATCGATCCAACTGCATATGACAATATCACAACCTCTTCATTAGAAAAATCCCCAATATATTTAGGATTATATACCGGTATTCCGGTTTCCGAATCTACCTCTTTGTCTTCAACATGGTTATCTAAAAAACAAATTACATTATAATCCTCAAATATTTTTTTCTTTTTTCTCTGATATACATTTCCTCTTCCAAACAAGATAACATCATGCAATCCCATTTCATCTACTCCGGTATTTGTTAGTAAACACTTTTCTGGTTCGTTTTGCAGCAAAAGCTTCTGCCAGTGAAGGTTCATAGTATTTATAATCGATTACTTCATAGTCCCCAACCTGATTATACGTATGAATTCCCAGCACTTCATGTTTAGTATCAATTACGACATTGCTTGGTGAAAGCTTCTTAACTACATGTTCTCTGTACTGAGGTTCAACACTATCAACTTCACTGACCACAACTGCCTCACCATATGAATTTTGGCAATTCTGAGAAACTCTGTAAAGCTTCCCTGCTTCAAAATAAAAATTGCCTCCGGGTCTTGCAACACTTTTATCTTTTGAAATATCCACTCGATCAGAATATTTCCCGTCATTACCCTTCGTCATCATTAATAGAGTTCCTTCATCTTTATCAAACCTAGGCTCAAACGAAAATAAATAATCCTTATCGTTATATTTCAAAAAAGTCGAATCCACCCATTTCACATTTGATATAAGCGTTTCTCTCTGGATCCACTTATCTGGAAGTTCCATAAGCTGATATAAGCCAACCTCATTTTTTTGATAGGACTCAGGACACATATAAAGTTCACCATCATCCATAAAAACATTTGGATATGAAAGATGCCAATGCTCATCCATACTCACAGTCCACTTGCCAAAACCGTCGTCTTTATATTCGCAATATCCTATAACTCCATTTCTTTCCGACTTATATAAAAACAGTTCAGCAAAAAGAAGTAACTTTCCCTTATACTCAATCAAGAACGGGTCCGCAGCCCATGCATAATCAGGATTTGGAACAGGAGTAAATTTCTCTTCACCTTTTTTTCTATACGCAATCTGCCAGTGCATATAACGCAAATTTTTCTTTATTCCCCAAATCATACTTCCCCTCGCATATAATGATCCAGTATATAGTCCACTACCTGTTTCGATGCCGTGCCATTATCATAGTTGCCCATCTTCTGCATAAGTCCCCTTAAGTGTTCCTTATATGCTACTTCATCAAACGCCGTTATATTATCTATCAATTCTCTGTTTGATTTCGAAGTAATATATGGTAACTCAACCATCGGAATATAAAAGTCTCTGTCTTTTATATAGTCCTCATAATCAGTCTGAAAAAGAAATATCGGTCGATCTGTATATGAAAAGTCATACATACACCCTGAATAATCGGTTATGAGTACATCAACCGCAGCAAGTATTTCTTCAAAATCCTGCTGCCAACCAACCTCTATATACTCCACGCAACTATTAAAATTGTAACTGATATGATTTACCGGATGTCTGCTGACAAGCATCTTAAAATCTCGTCCAAATCTAGCCTTAAGCGCTTCAATCACTCCATCTAAGTTAAGATCATAACATCCTTCATGATAATCACTTCTAAATGTAGGTGCATATAGTACTGTCCCCACATCTTCAGAAATGTGATATTTAGAATAAATCCTTTTCCTTACCTCATGCGTATTCCAAAAAACATCTTGCCTCGGAAGTCCGGATTTTATTATTTCTCCGTTATACCAAAACGATTTTCTATACAGTTCCGTGTAAAACTCGCTTCCGGAAATAAATAAATCAGCCATCTCAGAATCATGTTTTGCACCCTCTATATAGAAATCTTCAAGCGAACTTATAACATCTGCCTCAACTTTTTTTATCGGGGCAGCCCCATGCCAAGCTTGTATATATACCTGCCCATCGCGTTTTCTGATCAAGTTAGGCTTACGCTCATTATCAATCCATATATGTGATGTTGTAAGTTCCTCATAGTACTCATAACTTCCATATATTACTTGCCTGACATACGGAGGTATTTCCGAATCATACTCAGAAACACTCCATACAAGATCAAGTTTATTATCCCTATCTCTCCTATGTAATTCCTCAAATATATATTTGGGATTATCCCCATATCCTGAAACACACTGGTTCTGTCCCAAAATTTTGTATCTATTAATAGGTTGTTTGTTCAGTTTTTCATAAAACTCATCTACTATAGTTTTAGCATCTACACTGTAATACTCTATGCCTTTTTTTCTTTTTACAATTCCCTCTATTTCTTTCTGAATTTTCTTTTGAGCGGCTATGAAAATCACGCAGTCTCTCTGCTTGCCAAAATACGATTCAAATTCATATACCGGCTTGCCGAATTTCTTTACATTATCGCCCACCAGCTTCGTCAACACGAATGCCTCTATGTTCTTCTCATATCCGTTTTGACATAGATAATAAAAGAAAAAATCAGCAACTGTTCCTGCTCCGTAAATAACTATTTTTCTGCCTTTTATAAAATCCAATTCTTTAGCCATTATACTCATCCTAGAAAGTAAAATAGTTGTAACCTTTATCATCAAGTTTTTTGGCAATATTTTTAATAGCATCTATATTTGATACTGCGATAATTACTATATCATCATGGCCAAGGTTTTCTTCACCATATTTCAATACAGAGAGCTGCACATTCTTATTATCACTTTCTTCGGAAACAAGAAACGCCTTTGGACTATATCCCATAATCCGAATAAGGTTTAATAGTATTTTCCCCCAGTACCCCGCTCCATATAGATAGATATCTCCGGCTTTCTTGCATACCGCTTCCAAAGAATCATATCGTTCTAAAATCTCCATGCACTCCTTTGCAGAGCTAATTCCAATCAATTTTGAGAGAGTTTTGGAATAAATAGCACATAAATCCTGTGATATTGCAGTCTGCTTTTTTGCATACTCTGAAGTCATAAGCATTCCTGTTTTATAACCGGCATCCTGCGCAACATATGGAAAAATTCTTTCAACACCATAACTCAGATAATCACCGCCACTCGCCAGCTTATCATCATCGAAATCCGAATACTTCCAATCATATGAAAACAATTTATTTAATGCAGGAACTCTAAACCATAATGCAGTGCCTATAGAAATAGGCGGTTTATCTAAAGAGATTTCACATTTTAACGATAATATATCAGCAAGCTTCCTCGTAGCATCATATGAGCCATACCATCCCTTACCTGCCCACGTATCATAATAATATCCTATAGGTTCAGGAGGCAAAAGAACACCAAGCTCATTATTATCCTCAAATAATCCAATAACATTCTCCAAATACTTCGGGCTTTTTCCAAGCATATTGTCCCAAATATTTGCAACCCAGAAATCTGTTTCGTACTCTCTCTGCGGATTCTGATGTTCTTTTTTATCATGCACAAAACAAACATAATCTGCATTTACGATAGTTTCCTCAGCTTCAATAAGAAGTGCACTTACATCTCTGCCTTCATTAGGTTTTTTAATCAATTTGACATCTTCAAACTCTTTGCATTCCTCTATACTTCTTATTATAGTTTCATTTGAAGAGATGATTATCTTCTCAACGTATGGAGGAATAGCACTTATATACCCAATCCATCGACTAAGCATATCAGGATAGTAAAGATACATGATCACAGCAATTCGATTATTGCGCTTATCTTCCTGCTTAATTGTTGATTCACCCGAAGAATCAACAATATAATAGAGTTCTTCTTCTCGCCGTATATCAAATACATTCTCCATCTGTTTTCGCTGACCTCAGTTTCTGTGCATTCCACCAAGCGTACTCCTCAATGTACTCATTCAAATCCATATATGAAACACACTTTTTAGCATTCCTGGTGCAACGTACTTTTTCTTGTTTCCACTTTAGCCCTAATGCTTTTGCAACGCATGGATACACAAACTCCTCATGCGTATTCATCTCATCTTCAGTACAAAGAACCTTATCCTCTAGATTCATTTCGTGCAACAATCTGACTACCATCTCATTGATCACGTAATTAGTCGGATGTCCATAATCCCAAAACAACTTATGAGTTATATAATTGTCTAATATATAATCAACTATTTTTATATTACAATATTTTTCTCTATCACTATACTTTTTAATTACATCATTAAAATTTCTTATAACTTCATCTTCTGAAAACGGCGTACCATTTTTAATCTGGTCACCTATATCATTAACTGCTATACCTTTACTCAGTTGTTCATCTATATACATATCGACATATGAAAATAAACCATTTTTATCATTAGCAATTGGATGATTCCTCACTCCATCATATTGATAAAAAAATGCTTTTCCCATACCAAACAGATTTGGAATTACTATAAGCTTTATATCATCTTTTATTCTCTCTTTTAAATACCTTACGCTATATTCATATCCAAACCTATTGTCTTCTTGAATATCTTCTGATATCAAAACATCCACTTTTTCCAGAAGGCTGTCCGGTATTTTGTTCTTCAACTCTTGAATAAGTTTTAATGGATATATCCCATATTTTTTGTTAAACTCCTGAGACGTATATAACATATCTCTAACAACTGCCATGTGACAGTTCCCATATAAAAGCACAACCTTTTTTTTAAATAACTTCCAATAAATAAAATCTTCAAATTCGGTAAGTCCTTCTGAAATAAGCTGATCTTTAATCTCAAAATACTTACCCTCAGAAACCGCAATAATATAGTAATTCTGTTTATCTTCAAGCACATCGGAAGGATGCATTATAATAACTGATTTTGACCCTGTAGTACCAGTTGCATAATTATCTATAAATCCACTTATTTCAATCAAGTTTCGAAAATTATATTCAGCTCGAACGCCCTCTATACCTGCCCCCCAAATAAAGTAATTGCGCATATTATTTTGCCCCCTAAAAATCTTTATTCAATTTCTCCTTTACCTATATTTATGACTACTTACCCTTAAGAATCTGTTATCGTTTATATTTAAATCAATTAAATCTATCTGCAAACCATTCTTTTCTATCACATAGGGCAAGCTTATCTGATCTCTCTTTGAGTATTTTGAAATATCCGCAAACCAATCATCCATTGTTTTTTTTACTTTAGGGATATTATGATTGCGCACAATAACCCCTCCACAATACAAGCCATTATTAAACGGATATCCCTCATTATAGTAATGCGAAATTTGATTAATCATGCTTTCCTTTTCAGATATATGCTTAGCAACGCACACTGCAGCCTCATCATAAATACAGATTCTCTCATTATGAGGAAAGAGTAAGAAATCTGATGTTTTTTGATAAGTTAACATCATTTCCGCCAGTGAATCCTTAATTTCTATACTTGCATCAATCCATATACTAGAATCATATTCTTCAAAAAACATATGTGGTAATGCCTTAAACTTTCTTACCAATTCTTTGGGAGAAGTAAAGTCGCTTTTTAAATATTCAACATTCCATATGTCTGATCTTATATCTTTTTGATCCGTAAAACATACATATTCCACTCCGTCATCTATAACATGTGGTGGTTTCAAATCATCATAATCCCCTATGATTGCAGTATATACTACTAACTTTTCTTTATTAAATTTAGTAGGAATGTTCCTACCTTCTTTCTTATTGCTTAGCACTTTGTTATATTGATATTCAATTATTTCTTGTTGCTTATATTCAATAACATTTTGTATTTCTGAATACTCTATATTACTATTACTAACCCTATCCAGTATCTCTTCATAATACCCCAGTGAAGAAATGACTATTTTTTTAAATCTCTTCCCCTCTATTTCTTTCGGAGAATGGATTAATACTCCTAATATCTCAGTTCCCCATTTTTTTACATCAGAATCAACAACAAAAATCTTATCCAAGTCAAATATCTGTTGAAAAAGTGATGCCTCTTTAATAAATTTTTTTAAATCCGTTCCTGCCCCCCAAAATAGCAAGTTATCTTCAAGCATATTCCATTTCCCCTCATTGATATACTGCACTCTAAAAGACTATTTTCACTCTTCCTCAATCCCAAGCACAATATCCCATTTTATTCAAAAATAACAATTTTTCAGCTTTAACAACATACACATTATCAAATCCTAACTCTACCGCTTTATAATACATTTCTTTTCGAGCACTCTCATCAGAAACCATAATCATAATCATTACATCTTTTGTTTTTTGAGCATACCAATCAATTTGTCTTAACTGCAGGCCGCAAACATCTTCTTCGTTTTTACAAATAGTTTGAGCTAATCCCTTTATTTTTGAATTAAGGGATTTGTTTTCCAATACTTTTATTGCAATTTGAGCAGCATACCCTGCTCCATATATAATTACATTATTTACATCTGAGCACGCATCACACATCAACTGTATCTCATTTTGTCCGTCCATTATTCTTGAATCAATAAGCTCAGGTGTCCATTCTTCACCATACACCTTTCCTAACCATTTCTTTTCAATCGAATATATTTCTCGCAATGTCCCCCATATCTTGTTATTTGTATTTTGACTATAAGGATATGCGCGGTATCTAGCCAAAAAAGCTTCCGGCTCACTCCAAAGATATTTTTTAAACACCTTCTGATAATCATTATCAAAAGCATATTGTATACATTCTTTAAGTGACTCAAACATCCCTTCTACAGTTTTTTCCGGAAAATATTTTTTCCCTGTTCTTATAATCCTTAATTCATAAATACATTCCGGAATAGCATAAAATCTCTTAGCACACGTCATTGACTTCAATATAAATATTTGATCCTGAAACCGTCTTGACTCAGCATATTTTATCCCATTTTTCTTTATCATTGATGTTTTATAGATAAATCTTGTATGTCCATACATCAACTGAACATCCTTGTAATCTAAAAACCCTCTTGTTGTAAATGGTTCTATACCAAAAAGCTCTTTTTGATTATTACAAATATCAACTCTGTTCCCCCCAACAATATATGCATTATTTTCTATAGCAGCCTCATATAACAGCATTAAACAATTGTCATTAGGATAATAATCATCCGGATCCATCATAGCCAAATACTCACCAGATGCTTTTTCAATTGCAACATTTCTAGCAGCACCCGACCCTTTATTGTTTTGAGAAATAACTATTATTCGGTTATCCTTCTCACAATAATCTCTTGCAATAGCTAAAGAATTATCTGTGGAGCCGTCATCCACACAAATAACCTCAATATTAGACAATCTTTGACTCAATACACTGTCCAAACATCCCGGCAAATAATTTTCCATATTATAAATTGGAATAATAACACTAATCTTAGGCATAATTACAATTCCTTATTTTTATACTTAAATCTGTATTATTTACGATGATACTGTTTTATAAGGTTAAAGTATCTTCTGGATTAATACTGCATAAATCATATATTTTTTCAGTTAATTTATCATTACAGAACACTGCCACCAAGCGCTCTTTTCCATCATTTTCTTTTATCTTATGCATAAAAATAGGCGATGTATTAAACCACCCTAAAAACTTTTCTATATCAATCGGATCCTGTACATGCTCAAGGCAATAGCCCTTTTCCCACATATATGGAACTGAAATAATCGCAATACGCCCTGACTCTATAAGTTTTTTTGCAAAAAGCCTAACTTTATCATCATTTATATGCTCCAGCACCTGAAAACAAGTAATAATATCATATTTAGGTAAAGGATATGATAAAAAATCTCCCACTATGCCAGTTACCTTCTCACTTGAAAAAGGATTGGCAATATCTATACTTGTCATCTCTCTACATGGTAAATAAGAAATAACATCAACTCCATTGGATCCAACATCACAAATTGAATCTGTTTCTCTCGCTAGCATTGAAAGTAAAATCCTTATATATTTATAGTACTTATGATTCTTCCTTCTTTGATAATATTCCTTTTCATTATCATTGCTCATAATATCTCCCCTTTAACATATTCTGCGTATTCTTCCAATGTAAATAATCTGCTTTCTTCAATAATTTGTCCATTATCAACCGCTGTTTCTATAAATTTATCGCAGAAATATGAAATTTCCTCACCAATCTTATGTAAAATATCAAAAACATAAATTGCGCCATCTATACAGTTATTTTTTCTAATCCACAATTTATTATCACTCAGCTTAACAGTACTTACAAACAGATCATTCCATATGTCATCTCTTAATTCTTCACATTCTTTTGTAGTCTTGTCTACTATTAAAGAATTCTTTGATTCTCTTTTTAACAACAGTAAATAATCATTACAATCAATCATACATTGAAAAGCCCTATTATTATCAGTGCTTATAACAATAGTTTTAATATACTCATGACTATATCTATCAAAAATAAATATCAATGTTCCGCAAAGAGAAAGTCCATAAATATAGTGTTCATCAAAACATACATCTCTCATTCCACCGTCATACCCTTCAACATTAAGATAAACACATGTATCTGCCAAAGGATTATAAATAATTATTCTGCTTTTATTCCCATCAGCTATTAGCACACTATCATCATCAAATCTATTTACCGCCGTAATACAGTTTGACAGTTTAGATTTATTAACTACCCTGCATTCATTATTTGCTATATCATATAAAAACACATTTTCATCTTTATTCAACGGGAAAAGATAGATGTTTCCACCTATATACTTTGAATTATACCTAGCATCACTGCATCTTTTTTCTTTTGTTGAAGTAATTTTAAAATCAGCCTTACATATATCAAATATAATCATATTACTGAAATACCCAGACCAAAAAAATATTTTATTATTGATAGTAATGCCATATGAATCTACTCTATTTCTAAGTATTTCCGGAACTATTAGGGTATATACGACTTTTTTTTGCTCAATATCCATCCCAATCAATATATTATGCTTAGATTCAATAAACCATAAAATTGCCTTATCATTATATTTTTGACTTAATTCCATATTTACCTACTATCCCCCTCCCAAATCTATAACTAAATTATAGTATATTTTTATCGTTCCTATAAACTAATTTTAGGGAATATAGCCTTAAGCTATATTCCCTAAAAAAACTAATCAGATATGTATAAAAATATCACTTATGATGCCGGTGTTACAGTTACTTGCACTGTCGTATTTGCTGAATCATTAAACTTAACAGTATACGCACGAGCAGCTGTAAGAGCATCCACATGCTCAGCTTTAAATGTCAATGTTCCATTAGCAAATGAATAAAATGCTGTATCAAGTGTTCTTGTATCGCCATTCTTTACAAATGTAATGCCCGAAATACTTGTTGCTGCTAAAGTACCTGCTCCAAGATTAACTGCAAACGTTACATCCTGACCATCAGCTGACTGAGTAGCACTTGTTGTAGCAATACTAGGTGCTGCATCTGTAGGTGCTTCTGCATATGACCATGTTACATTAACTGTAGGAGCTGTAGCATCAGCTGCGATTGGAAGATTACTTACTCCACCTTCCAAGCTAATGTCCTTTGTCTTCCAGCCGGTTGCACCAGATATTTCCTTATATGCATATACCTTCTTGCTATCAACTGTTTCAACTGTTGTCTCAAAATTATCGGGAAGACCTGCTATTGTTGTAGTAACAGTCTGCTCTGTAGCAGAAACTACTGTTGTCTCATCTCCGACTTTGAGTCCAAGATAAAGATTAGGATCTCCTGTTGTTGCAACTGTACTGCTTTCAGCAAGTGCAATATCTTTAGCAGTATTCTGTGTGGTTTTTACTTTTACAGAAAGTGTTATATCACAGCTACTCTTATTTGTAACCGTAAGTGCATTGCTTTCATTAGCGTAAGTATTTGCAGCAGTAAGGAAATATACTCCTGTATCAGTTGCTTCAGCAGGGAAAGTAGTTCCTTCTGCATACTTTGCTCCTTCAGTTGCACGAATAAGTCTTTCAGGATCCATTGTGTAACTAAACGGAGTATCTCCTGAAGCTATTGTAGGTAGATCAACTTTTACAACTTTCTTTTCCAAATGTCCTTCTGATTCACCTGCACCATCTGTACTACCACTAGTTACCGGATCATCTGCAAATACAGAAATGCTACTTCCAAATACCATTGTTGCTGCAAGAGCAGCTGCTAAAATTTTCTTTGTGTTCAACATAACTCATACCTCCTTGATATCTTTCTGGTTATGCTTATTACTTTTACCGCATCTTCCTGACGCGATATGTTACCATGATCATTGTTCTATGATTATCGTAAAGGCTACTCTCAACGTACTTACAGTGTTCTGATTTTCGTCGATAAGGTGATAAACCATAACGCAATCATATGTACCTGCATCTAATTTTTTTTCTAAGGATATATCAGTCATCTCCGATCCTCTCGGTATTACCGGAGATTGCAGAATGGGCTCATTTTCGTCGCTTGCAAGAAATACATCAAAGAATACATCATTGGTATTCCCCGCATCGTTTTTTACATAAGCATCTTCCGATACAGCATATCCTGTAGCAAAATGCCATGTCGTGCTCATCTGCGTGCTATAATATCCCGGCGCAACATACTGCTCATTTATGAGCTGTTCTGCGACCTGTTCAGCGTTATTACTGTTTACCACAACATTACGCTTCACTTCATCTCTTACTGCGCCATTCCCCTTGACCAGGAGAATTATTACAGTCACCAGCAATGCGACTATCACCACGCCGCCACTGATGAATGCTACCTTCATTCCTTTACCCATAATCTTTTCTTCTTTTGCCACCTTAGTAGCCCTCCGAATGTAATATTTACATTTCTGCTTTGCCACATTTACATCATACGTAGGGAGGCTCTCTTCCCCACGATTTGAGATGTATAATCTCAATACTCTTCTGCGAGTCTATTTCTGCCACCACCCGCACTTTCTGACTTCTTAACAGTCTGAATCTTATGAACCGCAGTAGTTCAAGTTAATAAGTTTCATATCAAGCAATCATCATCGGGTCATGGATTCCTGTTTCATAATCCGGGCCGTACAAGGACTTTTTTGCCCTTGAAAATCATGTAGTTTAAAGTATTCTGATTATACAAAATTGCACGTCATAGCGTCAATAAATGCACAGAATACAACTTTTTACGTAACATCCGCTATGGTGTATCCGATATAACGCACCAATAAAGGATTTACTAATTCACATATCGGAAAATTGTATTGAGATGTTTATAGTATTGCGTATGATTTTATAGTTTTTTTATATTTGATTGGGAGGTTAGATTCTATCTGCAGTTGCGGGCATAAAAAAACGCAGAGCCTGCAAACATGCGGGTTCCGCGGGAAAACAATTTACGTATATTCAGTTATTTGATGATATATATGTTCTGCATTATTTATCATTCCATATTTTCCATATTAATCCGCCTCAATCAAATCATGTTCATGGATATTACGGCCAGCCTCTATATCCTCTATACGCTTTTTTAGTTCTGAAATATTTTCACTACTATAAAATGGCTCAAGATACGCCAATTCCCCCTCTTCCACACTTCTCGATCCCTTCTGTTTATTGCAGTGCTTGCACATAGGTATCAGGTTGCTGAGCTCATCCGTTCCGCCTCTGTACTTGGGGATGAGGTGATCGATGGTTGTCTTTTCGAGTGTGAGCGGCTTACCGCACTTTGCGCAAAGACCGCCGGTCTTTTTGAGGATTATGCGTTTTGTGGTCAGTTTCTTTTGCTTCTGTGTTCTCATTTTCAGCTCCCATAAATAATCAAATAGTTCTTCCATAGAATTTCATTTTACTCGGTCCTTTCCGGCTCGGATTGATTCGAATAAAATCTACTTATAGTATAGAACATATAAAACATAACCTATCTACGGTTTTGATTTATATTTACAAGTTTAGAATTATATTATATACTTAGTTTACTAAGTAACGTTAGTATAGTTAGTAAGAAAGTAGGTGATCCTATTATGGCAAATGCAAATACTGTTACTTGCTCTTTTACAATGAGCAGAGATTTATATAATCAGTACAAGAGCATAATTGTTAGAAATGGAAAAAATGTAAAAGGCGATTTAGTTCGGCACATGCAAGAAGTTATCGCTTTAGAAAAACCAAATGCCGAAACTATCGCTGCAATCGAAGAAGTAAAAAAGATGAAAGAAAATCCCTCTATCGGCAAGTCATATACTGACGTAGATGAGATGATGGAGGATTTATTGAAGTGAAATATGTTATAAAACCCACCAGTAAGTTCCAAAAAGATTTAAAAAAGATTCAAAAGCGTGGGTATGATATCAATTTGCTTACGAATATAATCAAAAAGTTAGCAAATGGAGAGCCGCTTCCGAGAGAAAACAAAGACCATCCATTATCCGGAAATTACAAAGGCACAAGAGAATGCCATATACAGCCTGATTGGCTTTTGGTATACGAAATACATGAAAGCGAATTATACTTATATCTTACAAGAACAGGAACACATAGCGATTTATTTTAATATAAGGAGCTGCCACATATGTGACTGCTCCTATATATTTATCCGTACCTTTAAAACGGCTCAAGATACGCCAATTCCCCCTCTTCCACAATCCTCGATCCCTTCTGTTTGTTGCAGTGCTTGCACATAGGTATCAGGTTGCTGAGCTCATCCGTTCCGTCTCTATACTTGGGGATAAGGTGGTCAATAGTTGTCTTTTCGAGTGTGAGCGGCTTGCCGCACTTTGCGCAGAGACCGCCGGTCTTTTTGAGGATTATGCGTTTTATGGTCAGCTTCTTTTGCTTATGGGTTCGCATGTTCAAGTCTCACTTTCGCCTTATTCTAATCAGAAAAGATACAAATATCTCCTCATCTGTTCATAAATCACATCACGTACACGATCAATCACTTCGCTTCCATACTTATCCGCAGCTTTCAAGATTTTCTCCACATCCTTCTTGGTAAAAGAAAACTTGATATTGTTTCCATACAATCTCTCTGCAATTTCAAGTTGCTCCTCAAAGCTCTGGCAAACAGATTTGGCCTTAACCGTTCCCATTAACGTTATAGGATCTTTTCCCAACGAATAATCCAGCGTTGTGTCTGACAATAAGCCTGCCCCGTTATCAAAAATAGGGCATTTCTTATACTCTCCCTTTCCGTTCATGAGAACCGCAATATTATGTGTATGTCTATCCTCATTAAGAAAAAAAGCATCTATCGCAAACATCTTCTGAATATATTGCCCAAAGTCCTCTATCCCGGTAATCCGAATAACCTGATTCACCATACTTTTTACTCTTTCAGTATGATCTTCAATAGAATAGATCATCGAATTGAGGCCACGACCATAGCTAGTCTTAAACAGCCTTTCCAAAGTCACAATCTGCCAATCATCGTGCAGAAAATCTCTACTTTCCACGCCCATTAGCACGCTATCTTTATATTTAATATCAGTAAGCTCATATCTTACAAACTCATCTTCTTCCAAAGACGAAAACTTCAAAAGAGCCGATATAACATATTCTGCAAGCCCTTCATAACCGGCATAATCAGCCTTGTACCATTTGCCATCCTTACAGCCCTTAAGCTGATTTCCCTTTGATGATTGTCTGCTGAAGCTTCTTAATTCGTCCGCTAAAAGTTCTATCATGATCTCACCTTTCAATCTTTATCCAAAAATCATCCTCAGCCATGCGTCCACCTGTTTTTTCAACAATCAGAATAGGATCGTAAAAAGGAATGCCTAAACCTTCAAGCATAATCTTCATCTTATCCCTTGTCCTCGGAAAACATCTCGATTCTATGAATTCTTCATAGTCCTCAAAAGAGGGAGTTTCATTCACTCCAAAAGCTCTAAACATGATATTTTTGGCATAATTCTTGATTCTAATAAGTCGCTTTGCCTCATCAATATCCATAACCGTGCAGATGGTATCCTTATAGTAATAATACATACGAAGCGGATATTCTTTCTTCGGAAGCTTAAGTTCATCAGCAATCTCCGGATGAAGTATAACAAGCTGGCTAATCAGGTTTATCGGGCCTGTCACTTCTTTATCTCCCATTTCCCACCTTTCAACAGTAGGCTTGGACACTGCACAAAACTCAGCAAATTCCTTCTGTGTCATTCCAAGAGTTTGCCTTAGCTCCTTTATTGATTTCCCTGATATTCCGGTTGGAGTAATATATTTTTTATTCATAGCTGGATTCCCCTTATATATAAATTAAACCATCAAAATGATGGTGAATCAATAGCTTTTTGCCATCATTTTAATGGTTATCCTCGTTCTTTACCTTTCAAGCCATCTCTATAATACATTTATGATGCTTAAAATCCTTATCAGTATTGGAAACATTCTTATCATAATTAATTCCTACAAGAAGCATATTTCCTTTATAGTGCTCCAACCTGTCCGGGTATTTTTGCTTCTTAATCTGTGAAAGAGCAGTATCCACATCTTTATTATATTTAAGCTCTATTACCGGCAAGATCATGTGCCCGTTCCATAAGCTCAGCTACTTTATCAGAATCCTTATTCCATGTTGCCTCTAGCAATTCTTGTGAGATTTCAAATGCCTTAAAGCTTTCAGTCCACTCACTGCCCTTTGTAGATGTTTTGAACTCATCATAAATCTCTTTGTTTGGAATATATACTTCGCTTGTATTGTCATCATATCCCAAATATCCAAGATGAATAAGGAGTGATAATATATCATCCCTTCCTGAAAATGTGGTCATATCATTCTGATAAGTCGATGTATCAACATGTACCCTTGCTCCATCCATAAGCAAAGTAACCGCTTCTTTAAGCCCATCATAATCTTTTATGATATAATCAGCCAGCGCCTCATAGCTTTCAGTCTTGTTCCAATAATCCTTTATAACACCGGTTCCAATTGCCTCAACCACAGATAACGGACTATATAAAAAGTATCTGTCACTTTTCGGAGGATTACCGGTATTCCTTAGTTCTTCATGATTAGGATCAGGCGGCATAATATCACTGACTTCATAGCCATCATACCATGCCTTTATTGTTTCATAATCACGCCCATATTTATTGCATAGATCAACCACTTCCGCTTCGGTAAAACCGGTATATCTTGCAAGCTGCCTGGGAAACATCATGGAATATTCGGTAAACATATTAAGTGCAGAATGTCTGCCATATTTTTTTATCGGCAAAATTCCGGTCATATAGGCCAAAGCTATGTAGCTTTTATCCTTTAGAAGAATTCTCAAAAAATCAAGATACCTGGTCTGCTCTTCTTTATCTGTTTTCCCATTCCTAAATACAGCATCCCACTCATCAATAACCAACACCAACTGTCTTCCATTTTCTGTGTATGCATCCGCAATGGTTTTTATCAGATCTTTATCATTGAAATAATCAACATCCGGATATTTTTTCTTTATATCCCTACAGATAATGCTCTGCATTTCTTTTAGAGCATCATTAAAAGAAGCATCCGAGTCAAAAAAATCTGTCATAACAATTCTGATAACATCAAATTTTCCCAGATACTCATCCCATGCCAAATCACTATATGATATATCAGACCCGGCAAGTCTCAATGACTCAAACAGTTCTCTACTGTCGGCATCCCTGTCATAATAAGCACATATCATATCTGCCGCCATTGTTTTCCCAAACCTGCGAGGTCTGGACACACTTACATATTTCTGTTTAGTCTTTACGACAGAATTCAAAAAAGCTATCATTTCAGACTTATCTATAAAAATCTGTGAATTTACTGCCTCTATATATGAATTTTTTCCAGGATTTAAAAATTGTCCCATCTTTTCTCCAAATATTAAGCCTATTCTATAAGCAAAAATTTCACTTCGAATGCTTACATATCAAGCATACTCCCACCATTATTCCGGCATATTACTCAACGCCTCCGCATATCCCAAAAGGCGCGCCTGCTGAGCTTTATCCATTGAATTGAATGCTTTAATAAGTCGTCCGCTTTCTGTCAAAGCATCAATCGCATACCATTCAGAAGGATTTCCTCTGTC
>JAEEGH010009776.1_pt1 | contig 22240 bp, 16 predicted proteins | sample 9134181 | NCBI WGS metagenome assembly JAEEGH01 (sample SAMN16246544, study PRJNA631951) | gut metagenome | biome: gut microbiome; feature: rumen; material: DP-attached | host: Bos | place: Iran: Karaj | collected 2018-10
ACCCTTTCCAATTCATGCATAGTATCAAGATTTAATTATTTTGCAAAGATACATATTTTCAATGAATTACAAATATAAAATGCACTAAATAGTAAATTATTTAATATCTAAACTGCACTAATCGGTAAATTTTATGCCATACAAACTGCACTAATTTCCTCATTAAGCCCGAAAAGATTCATTTAAATCCCCGTTACAGGGAGATTTTTGAAAGAAAAAGCTCTATTATAGGGAGAATTTTATAAAATCCATCACTTAATGAGGGATTTATTATAGTTTTTCTCTTTTCCTCTTCAAATACTCCTCCACGGCATATAGCGGTATATTCTCCATCCAGCCTTGGTCAATATAGGGTTTCATACTGCACCGCAAACCTTTAAGGTTCAGGTTTTTGAAATCTTCCTTGATAAATAATGACAGCGATTTGGATTTGACGTTTTCTTCTGCTTTTACTTCTGTTGGCACCACCCTCTCTTGCGTCTGAAAAAGGAAATCCACCTCCATGGTCGAGTTGTCTTTGGAATAGTAATACACCGATGTGTCAAGTGTGGCTTTCATTTGTTGCAGCACATAGTTTTCCGCAAACGCACCCTTATACTCAGTGAAGGCGTTCGTGCCAAGCAACATCGCATTGGGATTGGCTTCTGCCATGCATGCCAGCAGGCCGCAATCGAGAAATCACATTTTTATTGGGGAATTAAAAGAAAAAATCACATTTTTATTGGGGAACACAAACAAAAAATGTACAAGCCTGCTACTCTTTTTCACCATTCCCCTACCCTAATATGAAATGTCTTTGAGGTTCGTTCTATATCAATGGGATTCTTAATGCTTTGTTTTACATAGGTTCATCACTATTCCGTACCATTGTTGGTACAATTCGACTGCTTCCTCAATGTGCCTTTTACGAACCTCTTCATCAAACTGGTTGTAATATTCTGCTTTGATGAAAAGATGGTTGCCAAATCCCAAATAGACCGCCTTCCAGCCTTCAGGTTCTTGTTGGCCGGCGATGCCTATTTTGCAGTCTTTCAAAATTGGCACAATTTCCTTAAGCTGGTCATAGCTTACACCTCTGTAGCAATAATTCGTGTGGTAGAACCACCCCTGCGCATCGATGATTTCGACCCCTCCTGGTTCCCCCATCGCACCAGGTTGCGCAAATGAAAAGGCGACAATGTCAATTGCGCAATAACCCTTGTAATTGGATTCCGTGATTTCTATAGTATCATTCATGACTGTTTTTCTTAAAGTGTTGATAATTATGTTTTTGCTCATTTGTCTTATGACCTTGCAAAGTTAATGACAAAACCATGTTTCTCGCAAGGGGTTTTGATGATTTTTTGCCGATTCGTCGTTTTTATTGCATCTATTTAGGCGCATTCTCTCGTCGTCCCAACAAACCGCCATAAGAACGCCACGACCAAGCACAAAAAAGAATCTTTTCAACTTGACTTCAGTCCTTCCTTTTCATGGCTTGATTTGCGAAGACAAGAGTTTTTTGTACTTTTGTGGCAATTATAAAAACAGACCATGAAAAGGAATGTAACTATTATTGCGCTTGCAGCCATGCTCATGCTGTTGGTCACCTGCCAGAAAAAGGAAGTCCATGTGGTTATGGAAACCACAAAAGGCGACATAGAACTGAAACTCTACGATGCCACGCCACTGCACCGCGACAACTTCAAAATGCTGGTGGAGGAAGGAGCATACGACTCACTTCTTTTCCATCGTGTGATTCGCGACTTTATGATTCAAGGCGGCGATCCGGATTCGAAACATGCTGAACCCGGCATTCTGCTCGGTGAGGGCGACAGGCCATACACCATACCCTCTGAATTCAGGCTTGATGAAGGGATATTCCACCGTCGCGGGGTGTTGGCGGCGGCACGGGAAGGTGACGATGTGAATCCAGAGCAACGCAGTTCCGCGATGCAATTCTATATTGTATGGGGAAAAACCTTTGACGATGAGAGTTTGGACCGCGTTCAGAAGCGAATCGACAGCTATACAAACGGTCGGGTGAAACTCACTCCTGAAATGCGTGAAGTGTACAAGACAATTGGAGGGACGCCACACTTAGACGACCAATACACCGTCTTTGGCGAAGTCGTTTCCGGGCTCGATGTGGTAGACGCCATTCAGCAAGTAACCACCGACACCAACGACCGTCCCATTGAAGATGTCCGAATCATCCGTGCCTATCTGCGATGATTGCGGCTATTGCTAATGGAAAGAAAGAACAGCAAAATAAGGATTGACACTTAAACGGGAGGGGGCAACTGTTCGTTTTCACCATTCCCCTACCCTAATATGAAATGTCTTTGAGCCTCGTTCTAAATCAATGGAAAAGCTAATGTCGTCCTTGTCTGATTCACCTTTATGGGCTTCCTGTCCGTTGCCCCAGATGGCGCTATAGCTGTATTTGCCTGGCCATAACAACCAGCATCATCGGCGACAGCACAAACAGCACGATGCGCAGCCATTTCGGCAGCAGCTTCCAGCGACCGTCAAGGATGAGCAGGAGCGGCGAAAGGGTGAGCCAAGAAAGGAATAGGGTTATGGATTTTATCGCTAGGTGATTTTTCATATTGCAAAGCTTTTTCATTGTTCATAAAGAAACATGCTCTGATCCACGACTACACCTTCATCCCCTATCGTCAATCTTTCATCATCCTCCAGCCTGAATTTCCATCGCTTTAGCGCGAGTTTTTCAACATGCTTTGTCTTCACATCTTCGTGAATCCTTAGAAGATCTTCGTCATGCAATTCTTTTCCAAGAATTGCCATTTCTTTTTTCGGCACCAGGTCCATCACCCACCTTAATGTCACCATTGTCCCCGATTCTTTTTCTTTCAGATGAAACAGTTCACCGATGCGCTTCCCTGAGCATGTCATCAGGAAATCAATGGTGAGGATAATCTTCCCCGCTTCTGAAATTATCCCATTGGGGAACGGGTACGCCACTTCTTTATCATCCTCGGCGTTATCGTCTTCAATTTGTAACGACAACCGACTCTTCAAGATCTTCGAGTATTCCTCCAGTTTCCCTTCTTCAGGTTGTTCTTCTGGAAATGGGATTCTATAGTCCATGGTATATTGCTTTCATTGTTTCCACTTTTCTCTTAGTCTTGACTTCACTGATACTTCCCGACCCATCCGCTTTTGCCATGTCGTTCTTGCCTGTCTGGCTATTTCTGCCAAGGCTTCTTCTGCAAAACTCCTTAACACAGGATCCACCAACCCTCTGACCATGACAGACAATTCCTGCTCTGGCAGTTCCCTCATCATGGCCTTCATCATGTCGCCGTCCAAAAATGGATTCTCGTCATTGGCATCAGCATCAAAACACTTACCAGACAGATTATGTATGAAGTCAATAACCATAATTGCTGCTCCTATTTCTGATTTGATTTCCCTTGGGACAACGAACAAGGCATTGTCCGGGTTTTCTGGCTCGTTCTTGTCAATTTCAAGATCCAACTCATCCATGAGATTATCGGATACGTAATCGAAGATGTCTTCTATTTCCTCATTTGAGGACATACTTTATTTTGTTTTTAAAACCACAACCCACAATGAAACTGGAAAAGGACTTCCCTACTGTCGTTTTCGAAAGTGACACGTCCGTCGACTAGCTTGTATTCGATACTTTGTCTGACCAACCCTTCCCAATCGTTCCAATAACAGCAATGGACCACCAGCAGATGGGCTTCGGCTTCATCAGCACCTATCGTTACGCAAGGCGTCAGCTTGTCCTGTGCTTGCAACTCAGAGAGGTCGTGATATTTCAACGGGATAATCTCGCCGATGTCTGACTCCCTCAAGATGAATTTCCTTCTGTTGTACCCGCCGTGCCACCACAGAGGCAACACCGTGTGCAATCTTTCTAGCAGATACAATTGCCATACGCCCATCTCATTCGGTGCAACCTCCAGGTGTGCGGCAATTTCCTCGGTCTCATTGCCTTCACTGTCAACAATCAAGATATGCGTCCTGTCGCCACTGCCTGTTTCTTCGGGAAGTCTCATTTCAAGTCTGCAACCTTGCTCCACTTTTACATCGGTCAACTCGTTTAAGAGTCGCGAAACGTAGGCTTCCAAATTGTCGGCGTTCACCTCCTCATCCATATCAACAGGTATGATCCGATCAGCAAAATCGGACAAAGTGTTGCCCTTGTCGGAATACTTTGAGCCTTCAATGGGCAAGTTTTTCTCGTCATCGGATTCCTCGGTTTTCACCTCCTTGTATTCGACAACCCGGCCGCACTTAGGACAAACGGACACCTGCCCTATTTCCCAGTTTTTGTAAAACCAACCCGGCCTCCTTATGGTGTACCATGTCAAATCCTGCGACTCCACACCGCAATGCAAGCACGGAATCCTATCGGTCAAAGGCATGGGTTTTCCATCTTTGTCAACAGCTTTCACCAATGGAGCCAGAAATTGCTTTATGTGCCCGTATTCCAAGGGATAATTCAGCATGTTGTCGTCGGAGTAGAGTGACGTCAAACGCATAGGGCCAGATAGAATCTTTGCTACTTTCCCTTCCTTAATCTGGAACATAACCAGCTGATTATTCTCCACCTTTAGGCAGGCGTGGGAATAGTACCTGCTCAACACGACTTCCAGGTGGGTTACATCTTTGGTCAGCACATACCTTTTCCGCCAATCCCACCAGTAAGCCAGCACATCGGTTTTCCCTCGTATGGTCCTTGACTTATACAACACAGTCTCAACAGCATCATCCAGCATGTTTTCGAAATCGTCAAAAGTCCCGAAAAACAAAGCGTCCATCATAGCCTTTGAAACTTGGGTGTAACTGTCATCGGTAAGGCTCTCTTCCATTTTGGCCGAATACTTCCACTCGTCTTGCGGCTCTTCCTCTATTTTCATCTTTTTGCTCATTTTCATAGTCTTATTATGGTTTTGTTTCTTGTATTTATCGATCAGCAAAACAGGGATAATCACAGGCATCAAAGGTGGAACCAAAAAGAGAATGGAGGCATGTGTGCCAATTTGATTCCATACCGAAGTAACCTCTGTCATTCCAATGGATTTTAAAGCCGCTCTCTTGAATCGGTTTTTCTTGTTGTTATAGGCACGGATGGCATACACTGCGGCGACGGCCACTACCCAGTAGATGGCGATGACGATCCATATCTTCATAATCTTTGGTTTTTGTTTATTAGTTTATCTGTTCGTTTTCGGGTGCAATAATAATGCATGTTTGTGCAAGGGAATTGCACAGATGAAAAAAGAGTTCTGAAGAATAGCGAGTAGTGGTTTGTGAGAAAACCAACTATCTCAAAAAATCATACAAAGACATCGTTCTAATGCCAAGCCCATTCGCTCTCGCTTGAAGTACTTTGTCGGAGGTTAATAATATAGCATTTTCGTCTTTATGCTTTAAGACAACCGATAAAATCATACAATCAGCATTATATGTGTCAAATCCTTTTGGAAGCAAAGACACATCTGCTTCTTCCATTTTCGAATAGCTTTTTGTGAAAGCAAGGCTTATGTTCTTAGCGGCTTCGTTGATGGCTTTTTTGTCTACGTTTTCTTTTTGCTTTAACTTGTCAAGCTCTTCAAGAACTTTTGCAGGAATGATTATTTTGTTTTGCTTGCCAATTCGGTTTATTATGTCAGGACAATTCACAAAAACATTGGTGTCTATCACATAAATGATTTCCTTACCCTTGTCATCCTTCTTTGGCTTTCTTTCGAACTTTGACAAGTCAATCTTGCCAACCATTGAAACACTAATGGAGCCAACGGAAATCGTTGTTGGTTCAAAAGAGGCAAATTCGTCTTCTTGTGCTTTAAGCAGATACTTCCGAACTTCTTCGGTCATATTCTCTTTCAAGATTCTCTTGTCAGCAACAATAACCGTATTATACCTTGCACGTGAAGTAGCTACATTAAACAGCTCATTTTCCAACGAGTATCGAATCGATGCATTTGGAATAAAATAAATGCAATAATCAACAGTCAATCCTTGAACTCTATCGACGGTCTCAATCCGGATATTATCAGGCAATTCTTTTGTTTTTGTCCAATTAATCACGAAATGCTTCTGCAACTGGCGCACGGTCTCCCTAAACTTGGACAAAACAGCAATCTCAGCCTTTGGGTTTTCAGCTATGATTTTAGTGACAAAATCGAAAATACTATCAAAAGCGTTATTTGGCGCCTTATCACCCACCTTCAAGTCAAGTGCCACGAACACAGGACCGCCCAATGAATTTAGTTCAGATAGCTTTGATGGAATTACCTGGGTTTCGGAAACAGACTGCAGTTCGTTATTATAGAAAACACCTGTACTTTCTGCTCCTCGTTTTGTAAGACGGAATGTATCGCTAAGCATATAAGATGCAAAGGTGAAATTGTGACAAATAGTTTCAAAACCTCTGACTATAGAAGCCCATCTAAACTTGTTTATAATATCTTCATTCGTAACAACGATAGGAGGCAATTGGCTTTGGTCGCCAATCAATACAACTCTTTTACCCAGTTTCATTGAAGCGGCAATCATAGGAAGCAACGCTTGGCTGGCCTCGTCCATTATCACATAATCAAAAGGCTTGACTTCAGCATCTTTTGCCCACCCACTTGACAAATAAAAAGTCGCAAGTGAAAGATTACCACGAGAGGCATTACAAAGGTTATCCTTTATTGACTGAAGTTTGGGCAATTCCCTGCTTTCATCGACAGTCAAGCTCGTTTTTGAAACCCTACCTTGAATAAGAAACGGTTGAACATCATCTTTCTTTGCCAATTCCATCAAGGCTTGGTTGGTAAGCGCAGTAACTAAGACACTCTTGTTTTCTGTCAGCAACCTAGCTGCAAGCTGCGCCATCTTATAGGTTTTGCCTGTACCAGGAGGACCTTGTACAACAATCTGGTTGTTGTTTTGCATTTTATCCAACAACAAAGATGTAAAATCAGCCCTTGCCTCAATTTTTTCTGGACACCATTGGTTGGGCGTTTCCTCAAAATCCAATATATGCTTCGTATCTTCACACGATGAATCCCTAACTATGTCGATGAGATTTAACAAGTATTTCAGCGGTGGATCTTTCGGACCAAAAGCTATGATAGGCTTCTCCGCTTCTAATAACTGGGCGAACTCTATAGTAAGGTTTTTTATTCCAATGATACAAAAATCACTTTCTTCGGATTTCTGAACCCAAGCACACAAAGCATCAGAGTATATGCGTTGATAGTTCTGGCGAAGATCTGCCCAAGAGTTATTACCCCAATTTCTAAAACTACCCATCTCACCATTCAGATACGAGGCCGTCCAGAAAGAGTTCTTTCTCGGCATATTATCAGAATTGCGTACTTTGAAGATTGCCATTCCGCTTGGTTGGAGCTTTACAAAACGACCAACGAAAACCTCGCCCCTTTCCTTCAAGACAAGGGCTTTTGTGCAAACAATTTGTTCGTACTCTTGTATCTGCGATTCCAACTCGGTATTGAGAAAGTTCTCGTAATCTTTTCTTAAATATTTCATAATCCGTCTTCGTCTAATACTGAATCTTGAGATCCAATTTTTGTATTATATATACCTTTGATAGAGTTTGCTTTCTTGGACAAATTAAAACTTTCAAAGTCGAAACTCATTCCAGTAAAATAATGTAAACAATCTGAAAAAGCGGTGATTCTATCTTCAATGTCTAAATTTTCGGTGCTAAACGACAAAGAAATTGAGGACTGATTCTCAATTAGATATTTCGGGTCCAACTCTTTTATATCATCACCCGTATAGATGAACAGTTTGGCAGGCGCGACTGGATAATCCTGTTGGAACACACAATCATCAGAGAATAAAAGCATGTCATCCTTTTTACCCATAATCCAATCCCACTCATTTGTATTGACATGTAACGGAGCATCAGTATTATGGCTTTTCAATACGATTGACATTATTTCGCCATTTGTTTTTTTAACGTTGAAACAAGAATAGCTTCCCCCCTCTCCAAATCCTTCAGGATACTTCCAATTGGGATATATCTCCACAAGTTTCTTCTGTGCAAACAATTGTGCGGCTATTTTCTCATCAGTAGTTAATGGTTGATCCTTGCCTCGTTCTAATGTCGGCAAATCGTCATTTTCTCCTAATTCGCCGTATTTTGTGCGATATAGTTTAATTATTTCATCTTTTTTTTGGATTTCTCTGTCTTTAGCCCTTTGCTCTTCGAGTGAATCAAAGCAAACTGCTATATAATCTTTGTATTCAAATGGAATGATTTTGTTTTGGTACGCGAGTGTAAGCGCTCCGGATATTTGGGACTCTTCAGATCCGAAAACATATAGATGTTTTGTTTTTGAAAAGTACTTAATTTGCCCAGAATTATAACGAAACAAAAGATTATTGTTATACAATATTCTAAACGGCATTTCCTCGCCAATTGTATAGATTGATATGGTGTCAGAAGTTTTCCATGAATTGTATTTTTCAGTATCTAATTCTTTTGAATCTGAGAAATCCTCTTCACTATATTCTTTTTTTAAACTGATGTTTGTTACATTTTTATACCTATCAACCAAAGACAACAACAGCTGTTTTTGAACATCCCCATCGATTGATGTCAATGATGCCACCCAAGAAAGAAATGCACTCGGAAAAGTGTCCAAATCCATTGTTTCAAGCTTGTTATCCATAAACAGTTTGCGTCTCTTTATTTCTTGGCTATCATCAAACCGCACATCAAGCTTTTTCAAAAGATTTCTTTTTTGGGCATCTTGACCACACCATTCCTCTATCTCTTTAAAGCCTCTTTCCTGTTCCAGAGTATATTCTGTTGAAAACAGATACTTTCCTTTAAAGAAACGGCTCCAATTACTTAGGGTCTTATATTGAATTAAGACTTCAAAGAAATCATTTACGAATGCATAATCTAAGATACCAACAATCGTATTTCCAATTTGATTGATTTGACCAAATCGAATAAGGTTAAACCACGTGGAAAGGCTTGTGAACTGAGATTGCCATCTGGTAAACAAAATGAAAATATACTGAGCCGGTGTAACAATTGTGTTTTCTGGCCGTAATAATTGTTGCAATCTATTTTGAACAACTTGGTTATTACTACTATCCGCAGAGAAAACTTTTCTATAGCCTTCAATCGATGAAAACATGTCTGCAACCCTTCCATATAATGCACATTGGGTATCTTCAGGAAGGATATCGCTCAATTTCATCAAAAATGTTTTTGTTTCATTTGAACCAGTTTTACACACAAAAGAAACTTCATTTGACGTAGTAAATCTTGATAAGACGACGCCTTCTATCTTGATTTTTTCTCGTATCGAAACTGCTCCGACTTTGGATGCAACTTGAATGCATCGATATTCAAAAGATGCAGGTGGATAAGTACTCGTTGAAGATAATTCAATTATTTGTAGTCTTCTTAAGAATGCATCAACGGCTGTTTTACTAGGATTCTCTTCAATTAAAGATAGTACAGCATCCGTGCTTCCATAGGTTTTAATTAATTCTATAGTGAAATCGTCTTTCCACGGAATATTATTTTGCTGATAAAACAAATTCAACTCGCTTAGAGCTGTGCCATTCGTAATAATTTCCATGTAGTGATTCTCAATAATTTCTGATACTTTTTCAGAAGGTACAAGGTATTCTTGAATCTCCCGAAAATTTTCTTCTTTACAAATAACAAACGGCTTTTGCCATTGTTCAACTATATCTCTATAGGAAAGCAGGTCTTGTAATGAACACTGGTCTCCGTCAACGTTCTTGAATATTTTTAGTTGCCTAATATCTTTTGGCTCTTTTAGTTCTTTTAGAACGGTCACCAACTCTAACTTTTCTCGAGCTGTTAATTTGACCCAGTTCTCCGAATTCTCAACTTTGTTTTTTATTCTATCAAAAGCCACTTTATCATCCATTACTTCCAACTTTGGATATAAAGGATGTGACTCTATTGCATCATTGGTACATTTAACTCCTACTTTTTTTAGAATTGAAATAATTGGTAGAGTTTTTTCTGTGAGAATCACACCTTCTTCATCTAAAAGTATTTCACTTCGGGACTTTCTATCATTGCCAACTTTAATTAGTTTTAGAACTGGCAACAATTGCTCCACTCTCTTAGTTGGAGTAGTTGACTTCATCTCACTAATAAAACTGTCAAACTCTTCTTCCGAACATGTATCCAGCCAAGCATTAAGCTTGAGACAACTCGAATGTTCAATAACATCATTGATATTCCAGGCTTCCAAACCCAACTTGCCATTATCTTTATTGATAGAAGATGTTGTTATCTCTTTATGATTATCCCCACTCCAATAAAACCACTGTGTACCCTCCAAACCAATCTGGTCAAGTGGCAAATCCATTTTCAGCTTTTTAACCTTAACCTTGCTCACATCATCTATGAAACCCGTCTTAGTAGGTATGCATTTTTTCAACGCACTATTTAATACATCAAAGAAAGCGCCATCCATCCAGGTCTTTTCCTGTGAAGTAGGTTTGTCTGTAAGCAAAATAGAAGCATATAATTGCAAAAAACTATATCTATCGCCTTCTTTGTATGAGGCCATTGTCTCAACAATATAGTTTGCAATGATAGGCAACAGCTCTCGATTTGTATGATGATTGGTCAGTTTGCGTCTATTTGCTTCTATCTGAAAACTATCGCTGTGCACAAACAAAGCCATGTTGTCAACCTCGTCCCCCATCGGAAAATACTTATAGAAATTAGGGGATTGCCGGAGCTGAGCCACTGCTTGGTAATACTCCTTTGAAGAAAAATCAAGAGGTATATAGCCAAAAGAAAACAAAATATCGTATTCTTTGTATTGAGGGTCTATTTGTTTAAAAAACTCTGTGTTTTTGTTTATTGATGATTCATTTATCACCAATTGCTTCTTTAAAATCGTTTCACCATTAAAACAAATATTGCCTAGCTGCTTTAAAGTATTCATGGAATACTCAATACCATTTTTCAAAGTTTCCAAATCAGCATCCAACAATTCTTTCTTGTTTTCTCCCAACTTAATAAAAAATAGCGTGCCTTGATCAAAGGAAGCAGGCGCTTCCATATATAATTCACGCAAACATTGAGTAACATATCCGCGAAGCTGGAATAATTCAGAATTCGGGAATAAAACCTCACCTTTATAGTTCAAATCTTTTACACACTCACCCTCATTGACTGGAAAATTCGTGATGATTATTTTGAAAAGATAAGGGTTTTCATCCAGTCCCTTATAATGAATTGGTTCGGTTGTCATCAACGAACCTAATTGCTCCCTTTTATCCCAGCTAAAAATTATAGGACCTTTATTACCATGAACCAATTCATGAGTCCCGTTTCCTTTGCCTACCAGCCTATGAGCCAGCTTAAAGCCTATGCCAAGCCTTCCAATGCTTGACGATGTAGTTTTTGTAGATTGTGCAATATTAAGAATAGATGATATTCCTTCTAGATCGAACTTCGTTCCATTGTTCACGGCCAAGAAATATTTGTCATTATAAAAAGCCCAGAAATGTGTAGCACCACAATCCACTGCATTCTGCAGAAACTCATAAATAGCTTGATTATCTTCTGCAATATCTAACAGAGATGGAAGGTATTTTTCAATATCATCTTTTTTCCCGTGGAATAGATTGAAAAAGCCTTTAATCTTTTTATCGCCGGCATCACAACTACATCCAATAAAATCCTCATCCACTTCGGGCCGATCCTCTTGAGCTTTCACCCATTGTCTGTATTCTTTGGCGGAGTTTACTATCATAGTATTGAATAAGCTTGAATTGGATAATTAGATTATTAAAATACAACGGTGATCGTAATACCCGTAAACAAATCATTTTGATACACCTTTAGCACAGCCATTTCATCAATTAGACTAAAACCAAAAGGAGTCTTCGTTTCATCATCATTCCGATAAATTCTTGATTCTTTCAAAACAAAATCACCTTCTGCTGGGAAGTTGCCCTTTCTGATTTTTATGCTCAATTCGTCTTCAATGCTCGAGTATCTAATGATAATGTCTTTTGTTTTTGGAATCACACATATTTCATAATCTCCAAAGGTGAATGATTGTTTATATATGCTTGACTGAGGAACTTCGTTTTCATGAACCGATGTGTCTTGTGTGGGCTTTTGGGGTTCAGTTTTAACATATATTTCATCGGAAACAAGCAGGGCATCGCTAAAAAATGAAAACCATTCTGAATATTCAACGGAAGGCCACTCTGGAATTTCGACGTTTTCAAGGTCCAATTCCGAACGTTTATTCTTTGCTTCTTTCCAATAGTCACTGGAGATGTCACGGTCAGCTTGTCTCTCTTTACACACAATCCAGCGTTTTTCAAAGAACAATCTTAATTCGGACGATTTAGTCTGAGTTTTTGCCCATTCGTAATACCGAATGGCATCAATATGAATGCCTCTTTTTTCATATGCTATTCCAATTTCTTTTAGTAATAGTGGCATAAACGAGGATGGCCTAAACTTTGCATATGCATCATCACAATAATCCTTGATCTTTTTATTCGCAGGAATTTGATTGAGCACGTTGCCTTGAAGCGCTTCCTTAATGCTATTAACGATGTCAAATAAATCTAGTGCTTTATAATCAGAATAAACGCGAGTAGGATAATCCCATCCTTTAGGGTTCCCAAATTTAACAAAAGCTAAAGAAAAAATGACATCCGAATTGAATGATATATGCCGATTCTTAGCGGCATATAGGATGTTTTCCATCTGCTTTAAATTGTCTGCGGCGGTTAGCAACTGGGGGAGTGCTTTTTGGAAAAGTGTGTTTGATGCTTTTTCGCAAATTGCAGCAGAAATGATTTTTTGAATATTGTTGTCAATGTTTAAGTCGCCTTTATTTGAAACGTACTCTTCAACTATTTTTTCTTGCCATGTTTTTGGGTAGGCTTTTTCAAAATAAATGATCTTTTCAGGATATGAGGTGACCTCGATTTTCGATAAATAGTATTCGGTAGGGAAGACGGTGGCAGGTTTGTCTTCCCATAAATCAGCCGCCATATTGTATTCTTTTAACGAATACGCCGCTTTCGCAATATTTTGACAGGAGAACTCAAATCCTTGTTCAAAAAGTTTCGATTTGTTTTCAATGACACGTTTCAGGTCCGTTTTAGTAGTATTGGACACATCAATATGTTCAGCCAATTTGTCAATGGTTTTGCCCCAAACAATTGTATCAAAATATTCATTGGGATGGGATAACACCAATTCAAGAATGCTCGCAATACGTATCCCGAATTCTTTGACAGATATTTTGGTCTTGATACAATCATCACAGAGTTTTGTAATTTCACACTCAATCGGTCGGCTGGCTTTACTTGTTAGATCGGCTAATGTTCTAATATGCTGTTTGTTTAAATCATAATTTTCTGATAACAAATTCCAATAGCAATTAATGGCATCATTATATAATTCTGTTTTAAGGAAGAATTCTGCTGCTTGTTCGAATTGTTCTTTGATTAATGATGACTTGGCTCTGCATCTATAGTATCCTTTTTCGTTGCCGTGTTCACGGTATCTGGCTGCTGCTTGGAGCATAAGATTTTCATCGCCTCTGCTATCAGCACGATTTTCCATTTCTTCTATACGCTTCCCATATTCAGCCGTGTCAACAATATTCTCTCCTGTGATGTCGTCTGCATACCCTTGGACAATAAGTCCCAAGTCTTCTTTTTTCCATTGATTCTTGGTTTTCTGAAGCATGGCGTTCTCTAAAGTTTCTACCTTAGACATGCTGTCTGGGTTTGCAAAACTATATGCAAATGCCCATAAATCATCTTCGCGAAAATCATCTAATATGTATAGTTTTGTGCAAGCACGGGTAGCTGCCACATACGTGTTGCTTATCAAATACTTTAAGCCAATAGATTGTTCATCTTGTTCGTCATGTTCTGTGTAACTTTCAAACCATTGCAACAATCTGTCAAGATTTAATCTGTCGTCCCCGTCTTCGTTTTTGAATCCAAAAATAGCAACATTAGGATATTCCAGCCCTTTTGCTTGGACAGGGTTTAGTATTGTAATGTCTTTCGGCACACCAGATTCCAAATCTATTTCAACATAGTCTTTTAATGGGCCGTTTTCAACATAATCTTTCACCGATTGACCATCTGGAATGGGGGTAATAAGCACAATTTTCTTCTCTTTAAGACTATTCCATACATTTTCATCACGAGGATTTAAACAGAAAACAGAACTGTTTTTCCCATGAAAATGTGCGATTTGAGGTTGTGATTCTTCGCCAAATCTTGATGCCCGCAACAATTGAATTCGATTGCTTATTCGAACAATTTCTGGCATCGATCTATAGTTCTTGGTTAATAGAATGGGTTTTTCGATGTTGCTTTCATCTTTTAGTTCAGAAAGATCAACCATTGAGAACAATCTGTCCACAAAGAAGGCTCGGATGGAATCCCAACTAAACCCCGTGGGATTAAGGGTTTGAAATTCATCTCCCGCAAACACAAAAGGAAGTTTCTTCACATCTTCAACTGTGTTTATTTTTCTGTTGGAGAACAAAGATACCTTTAAAATGAAATCGATTTCTACGCGAGTAAAATCTTGTGCCTCATCACAAAATACTGCAGAAAAACGTTCTGTAGCATAAGTATCCTGAGAGTTGTCATCTGGAGAAATGCAATATCTAACTAAATCTTGGTCGTCCCACCTATCATTAAAATTAGAATACCATCCACTCCAAACCCTATCATATATTAATTGATATGTTTCGTCGGTAACATTTTTGTTTTTTTCGCCAATTCCTTGGTAATCTTCTGGGCTTAAATACGACTCACTATCCCAACCTTTGATATACGTTCTAATGACATACCAACTTAAACTTGGGCCATACTTTTTTGATGCTTCAGGATCTTTATCAAATTTCAAATTCCATTCAGCGTTAAACTTAGAAAAAGAAACATACTTAGATGGCGCAAACCGTTCTCTCAAAATAGTTGGGTTTTGCGCTCCTATACACTCTTTGATAACATCTTGGAAAACAACAAATAATTTATTCATGTTCGGTTTGATGTCATCTTCAAAAGTCTTGCCTATTTTTTTGAATTCATGTTGATAAGCATGATTCTTTTCAAAAAGACTAGAAGCTAAAATCTTTGCATTTTCTATAAGGTTTTCGCTATACGACAAATAAACTGGAGGAAGCAACAATTCTCCATCAATTCTACTATTAAGAGAACGAATGATGATTTCCGCAAATAAATATTGTAGAACGGTCGATTTGCCACTCCCAGCGCGACCACCAATGAAAAGAGGATATATAGGTTCTTTGGATACGACTTCCATTTCTTCCTCAGAAAGAACGAAATTAGAGTTCTTGTCTTGTTCCATTGCTCTCCATGCGTCTTTGTCATCAAGTGAGGAGTACGGATATCCTCGACGAACTTCTATAGTATTGGGATCTATTTCAATATGATTTTGCGAATCTGTAATGGTAACCAAATGCCATGTTTTATGGCCCTTATGATACCCAACAATTTTTTTACCTTGATAGTTCTTAAAAGGTATCTCAAACATCGATTCTCCAGACACATCAAGATGATCCATAATATATTGCTCAATGATATCAGCTGCATCAGAGTAATACTCAAAAGTATCCGCTTTTAACTGCTCTGTCCATTCGCGAGATTCAAATATTGCAACATCCATTAGCTCGTGATTTATATTTGATGGACTTGAAATGAAAAACATTTCGCTAGTTGAAAGGTCGGGTTTTGAAATGGTAAAAGTCGTGGAACTGTTTAGACAAACTTTTACTTTATCAATGAGTATGTCCCAGTCTATGAGGCTCTTTCCTGTGATGTTGTCGCGATCCACGTCCGATGTGTATTGATACTTGAACTTTTCGTAAGATTTATCTCCACGAGCCATCATCCGTAACGCAACATAGATTCTTACTATTTCATTCTCAATATCAATGTCTCTATATGTAAATATACTTCGAAGATTTTTTCCATGGCGTTTTTTTACATAGTTTCCTTTGAAAGTACCATATTCATCAGTTTTTGGATGGTCGACCCCTTCAACCTCTATGCGTTTCTTGAAACTATCGAATGCACTCGTTTCGGAATGACTTCTTGCTTCTTTGTCGTAAAGCTTGGTAGAAAAAACGAATCTTTTCATTGTATGATGTCTTTAATTGGTTTTTGATTCAATTTTATTTAAAGTTATTATTTCATTTGTGATTCGATTCAGTTCAATACTAATTCGGTCATTCTTTCCGAACAACTTTGCTTTGTAGAATGCTTTCCCTTTTTCAATGGTTAAATCTTCTCCTCCGTCCAACTTAATGAAAACAGCACTGGGTAAAACATTGACAATTGTACCCGTTGTCTCTTTCCTAGCCATAAAAACGCTTATCCGTTCAACATACCCAACAAGCAATCCTGTAAATTTTAGGTAGTACAAATATTGATGAGGAAGAATATTGGAAATGATGTCTTCCTGATACTCACTTCGCTTTCCTCCTCTATGATTCAGGTTTCTACATTGATACAATTCATTCAGTTCAGAATACTTGGATTCATATGTATACTTTGTGGTTTTCTCCTCAAAAAACACAAAATATAGTACCGCACGAACTTTTTCGTTAAAGTACAAATCCTTTAACTGCAGACTCTTCCTTTTTTCAAATTGTTCCTTTTCTTTAGTATTGATTATCAGTTCTCTAATAGTAGATATGGGATTCCCTTCTTTATCTTTAAAAACACTATCTTCATCTCGTTTGCTCACATATAGGTCGATGAATTTCTGTCTTTGGCAAAACCAATTAGTAATGTTTTCTACCTGTTGGAATACAGCCAGACAAAAATCTCCAAAATTGTTCTGCCTCCTATATCTTTCCATTCGACAATAGTCTTCAATTAACTGACTTGTCAAATCAGTAATGGGGAAATCTTTATAAAACTGAGTCGCTTGTTCTCGAATCACCCTCTCCACACAATACTCATAAATCTCTTCAATACGCGTATTTAAGTCTGCCGAAATTGATGGCTTCATATTATTGATACCGTATCTTTTTCCCAACTCCTTTACAAACCAAGCATTATCCTTATCCTTGGCCAGTTGGTCAATGAAATCAAGCAGTTTTTTCAGTTGTTCTTTGTTTTGTCCCATAAGCTTAGCTTTTATAATACGGTTAGATCAAAACCAGAGTCGCACAATCGTTGAAGCATATCATCTAACGAGTTTTGCGCAACTGGCTTCTCTTCTTCAGGGTTCATCAATTCTATGTTAATAACATCATCCTTCTCAAACATAGTTATATCAACATCATGAACCTCTATGCTTTGAGGTGTAGCTACTTTTGATTGATTAAGCTCAACCAATCTATCTAATCTTTCTCTTAGCTTCAAATATGTGGGATCGCTCTGTCCCTTCACCATTTTCAGATAATCCAATTTGCCACAAATGATGTTCTCAATATGGTGCTCCCCAGGAACATTCTTTGAAGGATGATAACATTCAAGGAATTTATTTTGAGCCACCTCATACCCACTTGCCTCCCAATTATGTAACATGGTACGAATCTGTTTGACATATCTCTGGGTGACATTAGGTTTCTCATTAATGATCAACCCCGTCACCTCTTGCCGCTGATAATAACTATTTGTTCTAGTCTTGGATTCATTGATTTGGAACCCCTCTTTTTCAATATAAAGATGAAACTCTTTCACAAAATCACCATCCTCATGGAAAAGATTAGTCATTCCACTAAAGGTAATATCATCAGCATAACGAGAATAACGCAAGTCATAACGTCGCGCCAGCTTACTTAATCTCCAATCCAACCGGGAGCAAACAACATTTGTCAAAGTTGGCGAGGTCGGAGCCCCTTGTGGCAACACTCCTTCATGACAGCAAAGATCAGCTATCAGACTTGCCGTCTGTTTATTAAAAGAAAATGGAGGCAACTGCAAGCAGGCAAAGACACGGCCAGCGGTCACACTTGGGAAAAAGTCTTTCAAATCAATATTATAGATGTACTTTTGACCCAGATGGACTTTCGCATTATCTACAATTGACTTACCCGGCACAAAGCCATTGGCCGCTGGATGGGCATCATACAATTCCAAAAGAAGAGCATTGGCACAGCGTTGTATAGTCTTCAACCCGGCATTGGGTGCAGTTATAGTACGGAACTCTCCTTTTTTCTTTTTGGGTATTTGGAACTGAACATATCGATTAGGATTGTTTTTAGGATAGGCATGATAATTAAGCTGCTTCAAGGTGATGGAATGACTCTTACCTCCATAAAGCTTCTTTTTCATCTCATTGAGTTTTCTCAAGAGCTCAAGCTTCGTTTCATTTTCTATCTTCAGTTCAGATTCCTGCATTGCCTTTTCTTTTTGTTCTCATCAAAGGTGCTACAGACTATCGCATTTCTTAAGATATGCTACCGTTATATTATTCATATAATCACATAACATGACTACATAAAAACACGATAACTCACAGACGAAAGAATAACGAACTAACTTTGTCACAAAACCATCCGATAACAGATGGCGAATTCAAACTAAGATTGTCCGTAACACCTTTTCAAAGAACGATTGCAAAAATACGACTTTTATTTCTTTTATCCAATGTTGCAAGATTGCAACCCAACATTACGCGGCATCTTGCTTCACTTTTTCATTTTCTATTTTCTTTTTCACCCTTTTAGTGTAGAGACAACCATTCGCATAGTCTATCACGATATGATTCTCTTTTAGGAACTTGCCGCCCAGAATTCCAACGATTGCCCCATCCATTTTTTCTGACAGGTGTACGAATATTTCTTGATTTGGGAGCAATACAAATGTGTCTTCAAATTGGGCTCTTCCGATGGAAAAACTAAAAGAGCACTTCTTGCTTTCAAAACTACCTCCAAGTCCCGTAGTAGTAGACACTCCATCCACATCCATAATAACGCCATCGAAAGTCTCCTTAAAAACTGATAGGCGTACTCTATCAAATGATTATCCGAAGACCCTGAATCGATCATAAAAAAGAAATCTTCGTCTTTACAATGAGCAACAATACAGGGAACACTGATCTTCTCAATTCCGCAGGCTATCGACTGTTTCATAATACTTTATGTTTTGTTTTTGGCTAGTTCAACTGTTTTTCTGCTGCAAAAGTACTTTTTGGCTGTGCAACCAATTTGCACAATGATTGTTTTTCCCATCATCCTATACCTCCTCACTATTCGTGATGGTTCATCCTAATAGACTTGACAGAAACCGCCCCATCTTCAAAACAATTATCAAGCGCACACCCCTCTTTACTATTGTATTTTTAAATCATTGTTTCAATTACAGCGCATCAAATCTTATCGTTATTAGTTCGTCACCTTTCCTAACCGTTGTAGAAGTCCGATGTTTCCCTTTCCAACTCCATATTTCATCATACTCTAAAGGTAAGACCTCCTCTCCCCGAGTATTAATAATCCCCCATTTAGCATATTTCTCTGGATGAAGCTTGCTGTCTTCATAGAGACGTTCTTGTTTTGCCTCCACATCATATGGAACATTTTTCAATTCTCCATTATTATCAACTTTGAAACTTCCCAATACTTTTCTTTTTGGATTGATATAACCCACTCTCCCATGAGTACGTACCCTTGCGAATCCGGAATCAAACACGTCAATCCATCCATATTTATTAACGGGAACAATAATGGTACCATCCAAAGAGACAACACCTTGTTTATAATGAGAATCCTCCACAATTGCCACATCTCCATAAACATCTATACTACGATATTTTTTCTTCAATGCCATAATATAGTTATGCTTTTCCATTTCGTATTCAATTCTCATTATTCGCTCTTCTTCTTTAGAAATCGCATCTGCGACTTTTATCATGTCTGACTCTTTCATTGTTTATTATGTTTTGTTATCTTTTGCAAATATATGAAATATTTGTACAATCATTTTGCCCAATAATATCTTTACCAATCTTCAGGAACATATTCCCCATCCATAATGGCATCTTCAAGCCGTTCATAATCGAAGTTACCTTCGGAATCATAGCATTCATCAATGCTGAAATAATCGTTTTCGTTCATGGTTACCTTTTGTTTTAAATGTTAGTGTTGTTTATTTCGCCTGCAAAAGTAGTGTAGCTCTGTGCAACCAATTTGCACTCTTCGTTTTTTTCTTCTTCGGCCATGTACCGGTTGGCCAAGAAACCGATGGGGCGTACTGGCTGCTCCCTGAACTTTTCCTTGATCTTGCCGTAGTTAGCGGCCAAGTTCTGATAGGTGAACCCAATCTGCTTGGTGGCGAAAGCAAACTCCCGCACAAACTCCTTAGAGCTGCGCACCGTCGTCTCCACGCAGCAGGTGAAATGGTCGCGCATGTAGCGCGTGACGGTGTAGTCGCTGTGGTTGTTGCATTCCGAGGTCAGCCACACCAACCCTTCGAGCAACACCTTGTCCATTTCGTCGAAAGCGAAACTCAGGTTGAAATGCACCCTGCGCCTTCCCCAACCAGGAGTGTCCCACATCTCCACCTCGAACGGCTTGCCGTCCATGATGACGATGAAATGGTTGTCCACCATCTTGCACTCAAAACCTGCCTTGGCCATCCTGCGGCTCACCACCTTGATAAAATGCTGCTGTCTTTTCATGTTCATGTCGTTTTTATTCATAACCTTTTGCTTGTTTCGGCTGCAAAAATGCGACATTAGTGTGCAGTCATGTTGCACAAAAGAAAAAAGTAGTATCTTTGCCAAAAATCTTCACCATCATGCCGATTACAAAAGACTCTTATTTAAGATACCGCGTCCTCGACAAATGCTTCAGGAGCCCTGTCGGAAGATATTCCATTCAAGACCTCATTGACAAATGCAACGAGGCACTTAGCTTTAAAGAAAAGGGGATTAGTCTGAGGACCATTCGCATGGATATTGCTTATATGCGTAGTGAAGAGGGCTGGTCTGCCCCAATCAAAACTTATCGCTGGGAAGGAGGAGTATACTATCGATATAGCGACCTCAACTTTTCCATAGAGAAAAAGCCACTTACCGAGGAACAATTGAAATATGTCCAATCCGCCGTCGACGCCTTGGGCATGATAGACGGTTTGGACCAATTCAAAGGCCTGGACGAAAGCTTGGCCAAAATCAGCATGATGGCGTATGGGGTCAATACGAAACCTTGTTTCGGTTTGGATTACAATGCGGATGTCCAAGGGACGGATTTCATCAGGCCTTTGTTCAACGCCATCCAAGAAAACACGGTAGTCATCATCAAGTACAAACCTTTCGAAGAAGAAGAGAAAGAATTCATCATCCATCCCCAATTCCTGAAGCAGTACAACGGGCGCTGGTATATCTTAGGTCTGGAACAAAGCCATCCTGACCAGGTTTGGATTCTTGCCTTAGACCGTATCCAAAGCATTGAGCCCACAAAACTTCCCTATACTGCCATGGATGTCGACTGGAATGAATATCTCTATGAGATCATTGGTGTGACCAACATAGCAGAAGCACCAGTGGAAGAAGTCCATTTCCTTGCCCATGAGAAAACTGCACATTATATTGACACCAAGCCCATCCATGGCACGCAAAAGGCCAAATGGATAGACGACCACACCTTAGATGTTCGAATCAACGTCAAGATCAATACCGAACTGAAGCGCCTCCTGCTCTCCTATGTACCCTACATCACCATCCTCTCCCCGCAGTCGCTGGTCGAAGAGCATAAGGAGAGCTTGAGAATGGCCTTGGAACAGTATAAATGAATGGCCTTACAACAATTATTCCCAAAGTATTCTTCCAAAAATTTCTAGCATTTCCAATTCGTCAGCAGCTTGCTGACGAATTGCTGCACCTAATCCGTCACCAACCTGGTGACGAATTTCGTCAACGACTTGTTGACGATTTGCTTTTGATAATTGGTCAACGGGTCGTTTGCTTTTTCTAAAAGAACGCTAGAATGCAAAAAACACATACACAAATAACTTATCTCACCAATCTCCATCAATAATGTTAGCAATGATTTTATCGATCACTTGGTCAAAATAGGGTTGGCGCAAGAAACAATTGTGCCTTGAAACCACATCAGCAACGTTGAAGGAATTAACAATGTGAGTGACAAAATAAGATGCTTTGGGCATGGGAGATGACAGCCATTCGGATTGGATGGGAATTGTCAATTCAGGAATGATGTTCTTTGAAGAAACAAGCACAGCATAAAAAAGGCCAGGC
>JAEEGH010009777.1_pt1 | contig 22240 bp, 15 predicted proteins | sample 9134181 | NCBI WGS metagenome assembly JAEEGH01 (sample SAMN16246544, study PRJNA631951) | gut metagenome | biome: gut microbiome; feature: rumen; material: DP-attached | host: Bos | place: Iran: Karaj | collected 2018-10
ACAAGCCTACTCTGTATGGTTTTCGGCTTCCCCAGTCCGCTTTCAAACGAACATGCAAAAATATACATTTTAGCAAAACAAACTGAAAAAAATAAAAAAAAAATGCATTTATGGCATCATATTTATTTATTTGCTATTTTTGCAACTGCAATTCAAAATAGGTAATTAATATTTAACATTTTAGAAATGAAGAAGTTAGTTTTAATGGTCGCCCTTTGCGGGCTCTCACTGGCTGCATCCGCGCAAAACAAAGGCGGGCAACTGAAGTTCTCTGAAACTACAATTGACGTTGGCAGAATATGGGAGGACAGGGGTAAAGTCACCCGCGACGTGATAGTCACAAACCTCTCGGAATACGATGTCAACATCCTGTCCAGCCAGGCTGCGAAACCTTCGGTCACCTTAAAATGGGACAAGACTGCACTGAAGAAGAATGACAAGATCCATCTGAAAGTTACAGTTGACCCGAAAGGGATCAACTATTCCTTCCGGATTCCAGTCACCATCGTCACACTGTGCAACAAGGACACTGTCCGTTACAACCTGATGGCGGCCGGTTATGTGGACCCTGCGCCAACCACCAAGGAGGAGGCCTATACCATGCAGGAGGGCAACCTGAAATACAAGGACAATTCGGTCACTCCGGCCAAAATGCACCGCAATGAGGTGCGCACGGACACCATCTGGTTCCTGAATGTGTGGGATTCTGTCATGACCTTCAAACCGGGCAACCTGCCTCCCGCAATCAAGATCGTGTACCTGACCAAGGAGCTCAAGCCGCAGCAGGAGGGCTTTGTTGTGTTCAGCTACAGCGCTGCCGTTAAGAATGACTGGGGGCCGGTGTTCGACCAGTTCACCCTGATAACCAACGATCCGATACCGAATGACCATCATAATACAAAAAAGTTCTACTTTGTAACGGACATTTATGACGATTTCGGCAGTTGGAGCAAGGAGCAGCTGCTCAACGCCCCACATGTGCTGATTGACACCGAGGAATACCATTTCGGACAATGCATCATGGGGGATGTCATCACCCATGACTTCGTGCTGACCAACATAGGCAAAAGCCCTCTGGTGGTGCATAAGGTGAAGACATCTTGCGGCTGCACCACATCCGACCTTGAAAAGGACACCATCGCCCCGGGCGAGAGCACCAAGATCAAGGCCCGTTTCAGCACCTACAACAAACATGGCGGCCAGGCCAAGGAGATTTTCCTCATCACCAACGACCCCGACCAGCCTAAAGTCACCATGAGAATAATGGGGCATGTATTGGACAAACCGAAACAATAGTATCGGAACGAATTCATGGAAAACCAGTTGAAACTATACAACACGCTGACCCGCACCAAAGAAGTCTTCACCCCGCTGCACGCACCTTTCGTGGGGATGTATGTCTGCGGACCGACCGTATATGGGGAGCCGCATTTGGGCCATGCACGGCCTGCAATCGTATTCGACCTTCTCTTCCGCTACCTGCGGTTCTTAGGCTACAAGGTGCGCTATGTCCGTAACATCACCGACGTGGGGCATCTGGAGCACGATGCCGATTCAGGTGAGGACAAAATCGCGAAAAAGGCGCGCATCGAACAGCTGGAGCCGATGGAGGTCGCCCAGTTCTACATGGACGCCTACCACGACGCAATGGACAGGCTGAATGTGCTGCGCCCCTCAATCGAGCCGCGTGCCTCCGGCCACATCATCGAGCAGATTGCCATTGTGCAGCAGATTCTGGACAGGGGATACGCATACGTGTCGGAAGGCTCCGTCTATTTCGACGTGCCCAAGTTCGACCGCGACTTCGGCTACGGAAAACTTTCCGGAAGGGTGCTGGAGGAATTGTACGCCAACACACGCGCCCTTGACGGGCAGGAGGAGAAAAGGCATCCGGCCGATTTCGCCCTCTGGAAGAAGGCGGCACCGGAGCATATCATGCGCTGGCCCTCACCCTGGAGCGACGGATTCCCCGGCTGGCATGTGGAATGCTCGGCAATGAGCACCAAATATCTTGGCAAAACCTTTGACATTCATGGAGGCGGCATTGACCTGATGTTCCCACACCACGAATCGGAGATATGCCAGAGCCGCGTGGCCAACGACTGCCCTTCAGCCAAATACTGGGTACACAACAACATGATCACCATCAACGGGCAGAAGATGGGCAAATCGTTGGGCAACTTCATCACGTTGAATGAGTTTTTCAGCGGGAAGAATGAAGCGCTGGAACAGGCCTACTCCCCCATGAACATCCGCTTTTTCATACTGCAGGCGCATTATCGCAGCACGCTCGACTTCTCGAACGAGGCGCTCCAATCGGCCCAAAAGGGGCTGGAACGGCTCATGCAGGCATACCATCATCTGCAGTCACTGAAACCGTCCGCAAACTCCACAGTCCAGACCGAGGGCTTTTTCGCACGCTGCCAGGAGGCGATGGACGACGACCTGAACACAGCAATGGTCATTGCCGAACTCTTTGAGATGAGCAAGATGATTAATGCTGTTAGGGACGGCAAGGAAAAGATGACCCAACAGGATATTGACCGGTGCCGTAACACCTTTGAAACGTTCGCCTTCCAAATTTTAGGTTTGAAGGACGAAACGGAGAGCGACCAGAGCGCCATTGTCGGCGGACTGATGGAGATGATTTTGGAAATCAGGCAGAACGCCAAGGCTCAGAAGGACTGGTGCACCTCCGACAAAATCCGCGACAGGCTGAATGCGCTTGGCATCAGCGTAAAGGACGGAAAAGAGGGTGCCACCTGGGACCTGATGGGCTAACCCATAGATTTTTATCGCCACTTACCAGACCATGTCCGGAATCAGATAGTTCCGGACATAGTCGGTTATACCCTCCTCCAACGTGTGGAAAGGTTCGCTGTACCCCGCATGGTGCAGTTTGCCCATATCAGCCTCGGTGAAATACTGGTATTTGTCCCGAATATCCATGGGAGTGTCTATGAACTCGATGTCAACTTCCCGATCCATAGCCTTAAATGTGTTGGCCGCCAAATCGTAGAACGAGCGGGCATGGCCGGTCCCGACATTATAGAGGCCACAGGCGGGCTGGTAGCGCATAAGAAAGCGAATGACCTTGACCAGATCCTTCACATAAACGAAATCACGCAGCTGCTGCCCGTCCTTGAAATCCGGACGGTGGGAGCGAAAAAGCCTTACACGCCCCGTCTCACAGATCTGACGGTATGCGTGGAAAACCACCGAAGCCATACGCCCCTTGTGGTATTCGTTCGGCCCATATACATTGAAGAATTTAAGTCCCGCCCAGAAGGGAGGTGTCTTCTCATCCTCATCATCCTGTTCCAGCGCCCACTTGTCGAATTCGTTCTTTGAGATGCCATACAGGTTCAGAGGCCGGAGCTTCTCAACCACCGCGTGGCTGTCGACATATCCGAACTCACCGGCGCCATATGTGGCCGCCGACGACGCATATATCAGCGGAATCTGGTACAGGCTGCAGGCCGACCAGACCTCCTTGGTGTAATTCAGGTTCAGCTCCTGAAAAATCTCCCACCTTGTTTCGGTTGTATCCGTTCTGGCTCCCAGATGGATGATAAAGTCAACCTGACCGGCATTCATCTCAAGCCAGGAGAAGAACTCCGTCCTGTTAACCTTATGGATGTAAGACTTGTTTTCAGTATTCCGTGCCTTTTCCGTCTTGGAAAAATCGTCCACGGCGACCAATTCACCCACCCCCTCCTCATGGAGCTTCTGCAGCATGCAGCTGCCTATGAAGCCGGCGGCTCCGGTGACTACTACGTATTTCATATATTTTTACTATGGTTTACATTATTAATATATGGAAGATAGACAGAGCGCAAGCGCTCCTCCTCCCGCTCCCAGCAGAGCTGCTCCGCAGCGGTTCGGCAATTCAGCCGGCATTGCGAGTAAAAACCGGCATCATCCTTCATGCGGAGGACAGCCGCCGCAACAGCATGCGGCTCCATCTCCACCACCAGCCCGACACCGTATTGTTCAAGCAGTCTCCTCCTTTCCGGCAAATCTGAAACCAGAATGGGAACCTCCGCCTGGATGTATTCGAATATCTTGTTAGGCAGGCTGTAGTCATGGTTCAGGCAGACACTCCGGTCAAAGGAGACTCCGATGTCCGCGCAGGAGGTATAGGCGGCAAGCCGCTCCGGAGCGACACGGCCTGCAAACAGCACGCGGCCGCCAAGCCCCAGTTCCCCAACCATGCGGTGCATTACAGGCAGCGCATCACCCGCACCGACCACAAGCAGAAAAACATTCTCCGGCAAAAGTGCCATTGTCTCCACCATCAGTTCACCGCCACGCTCCTTGTGTATGGCATTGCCCTGGAGTATTATGATTGTCTTTTCCTCAGGCAGGCCCAAATCCTTACGTGACAACGCCGGAGCGGAAATCCGCCGGAGCGGGACATTGCGAACCACCTCAACAGGCTTGCCATACTCCTTGTTGTATGCCATGGCAATGGATTCGGAGACGGTTATGACACGATCCGCCTTGGGGAAGCAGAAACGTTCTATCCTGTGCCAGGTGCGCTGCACCCGCGGACGGCTCACAACCTCCAAAATCTGGCAAAAATATTCATGGCTGTCGTACACCAGCGGCCTCCGGCGCAAACGTGCGACCAGCACATTGGGCAAAAGCGTATCCAGATCATTGGCCACCAGAATATCGCACCGGACAAAAAGCAAGAAAAGGAAAAGCCGGAACTGGTATTCGGCATAAAACGCCGGACCTTTCCTGAAAAGCAGGCGCATCCTGTGTGTACTGTAGCTGCGCTGCGGCAAGGCGGGGGAATCGGCATAACGCCGCCCGACAAGCAGCACCTCACAACCCATCTTCTCCAGGCTGTGGGCGACCTTGTCCACCCGAGGGTCTGTGAATAAATCGTTCGTGACGGAAAGGACGACGCGCTTCATCTCGCCTCAGCTGACCCTCCCATGACAGTTCTTGTACTTTTTGCCGCTTCCGCAAGGGCACGGATCATTCCTTCCGATCTTCTTCTCCACCCTGATGGGCTGGGTGACCTCACGATGTTGCGGGGCGTTTGTGGAGGCGTTAACCTCCTCGCGGCCTTCGCGCAGCTGCGGCCGCTGGCTCTGCATGCGTGCGGACTGCATCTGCGGTGCCTGCTGCAGCGGAATCTGTCCGTTGCACAGGAAGGTGACAACACTGCTGTAGACATCTGTCAGCATGTTGGAGTAGAGCTCGTAGGACTCCAGCTTATAAATTAGGAGAGGATCCTTCTGTTCGTATGAGGCATTCTGCACAGACTGCTTCAAATCGTCCATGCCGCGCAGATGCTCCTTCCAGGAATCGTCAATCATGGCCAGCACAAGGCTCTTCTCCATTGCAAGGGCGATTTCACGGGGCCCGTTCTCCAGACTCCGCTTCATCGGCGCAATGACCTGCATGACCCTCTTGCCGTCCGTAATCGGAATGGCAATGTTCTCGAACCGGTTGCCCTCACGTTCATAAACAGACTGTACGACCGGCATCACGCCCTCGGCCATCTTCCAGATGCGTTCCTTATAATGGGCATACGCACGTTCATTCAACGCGTTAATGATGTCATCAGCCTTTGTCTGGAAAAAGTCGTGCGCGTCAACCGGACTCTCACACCCCATTATGGAGACACAGGCACGTTCAAAGCTTTCAAAATCCTTGCTCTCCTGGTAGGATGTTGTGATGAACTCGCTCATGCTGCGGAACATCTCGGCGATATCCACCGAAAGGCGGTCACCATAGAGCGCGTTACGCCTCTTCTTGTAGATGCTTTCACGCTGCTTGCTCATCACATCGTCGTATTCGAGCAGACGCTTACGGATGCCGAAATTGTTCTCCTCAACCTTTTTCTGGGCTTTTTCGATGGATTTGGAAATCATGCTGTGCTGGATAACCTCACCCTCCTTGAATCCGAGATGGTCCATGACCTTGGCTATACGGTCGGAGCCGAAAAGCCTCATCAGGTCATCCTCCAGCGAAACAAAGAACTGGGATGTGCCGGGGTCCCCCTGACGACCGGAACGGCCTCGCAGCTGGCGGTCCACACGGCGGGAATCGTGCCGCTCCGTACCGATGATGGCCAGACCTCCAAGATCGCGGGTCTCCGGTGTAAGCTTGATGTCGGTACCACGGCCTGCCATGTTGGTGGCGATTGTCACGGTGCCCAATTTACCAGCCTCGGCGACGATGTCGGCCTCCTTCTTGTGCAATTTCGCGTTCAGGACATTGTGCTTGATTTTCCTGCGGGTCAGAATGGTGGAGAGCAGCTCGGAGGTCTCCACAGAAGTGGTGCCGACCAGCACCGGGCGTCCCTCCTCATGCAGCCGGATTATCTCGTCCACGATGGCAGCGTATTTTTCGCGCTTTGTACGGTAAATCAAATCGTCCCTGTCCTCCCGGATGACCGGCTTGTTTGTCGGGATGGTAACAACATCCAGTTTGTAGATGTTCCAGAACTCGCCCGCCTCAGTCTCGGCGGTACCGGTCATACCGGCCAGTTTGCGGTACATTCGGAAATAGTTCTGAAGGGTGATTGTGGCATAGGTCTGGGTGGCAGCCTCCACCTTCACATTCTCCTTTGCCTCAATGGCCTGGTGAAGACCTTCGCTGTAACGGCGTCCCTCCATTATACGTCCGGTCTGCTCATCCACAATTTTCACCTTGTTGTCGATGATCACATATTCCACATCCTTCTCGAACATGGTGTAGGCGCGCAGCAGCTGCTGCACCGTATGGATGCGTTCCGAAGCATCGGAAAAGGCCTGGTACAGGGCATTCTTCTTCGCCAGCTTCTCCTCAGGAGTCAGCTGCTGGTGGTCAAGCTCCGCCAGCTCCGTCCCCATGTCAGGAATGATGAAGAACTGGCTGTCCTTGGTGTCAGAAGCCACCAGGTCAATACCCTTGTCCTTTATGTCGACAGAATTGAGTTTCTCGTCAATGACAAAGTACAGTTCATCGTCAATGATGTACATGTTCTTGTTCTGTTCGGCCATGTAGAACCCTTCCGTCTTAAGCAGGAGCTGCTTCATGCCAGGCTCGCTAAGTATCTTGATCAGCGCCTTGTTCTTCGGCAATCCACGGTGGGCACGCAGCAGCAGCTTGCCCAGCTCCTCGTCCCGTTTGGGATTCTCCGTATCGGCCATCAGCCTGCGGATGTCGGTCAGCAGCATGTTCACCAACTGGCGCTGTGCGTTGTAGAGTTTCTCCACCATCGGCTTGTACTTGTCAAAATCCTGATCCTCCCCTTTCGGTGTGGGACCGGAAATGATCAGAGGGGTACGTGCGTCGTCAATCAGCACAGAGTCAACCTCGTCCACAATGGCGTAATTGTGACGCCGCTGCACCAGTTCGGTCACATTGCGGGCCATGTTGTCACGCAGGTAGTCGAAGCCGAACTCGTTGTTGGTGCCGAAGGTGACGTCGGCCAGATATGCCTTGCGCCGCTCCTCCGAATTGGGTTCGTGCTTGTCGATGCAGTCCACGGAAAGGCCGTGAAACAGATAGAGCATACCCATCCATTCCGAGTCACGCTTGGCCAGATAATCGTTGACCGTAACCACATGAACACCTTCTCCGGTCAAAGCGTTAAGATAGACAGGAAGCGTGGCCACCAAGGTCTTACCCTCACCAGTCGCCATCTCCGCTATTTTTCCCTGATGCAGCACAGTACCGCCGATAAGCTGGACATCATAATGGCACATGTCCCAAGTGATGCGGTTGCCGCCTGCCATCCAGCTGTTCCGGTAGACCGCCTGGTCACCCTCCACAGTGATGCTTTCGAAACGGGTTGAGAGGTCGCGGTCGAAATCGTTGGCCGTCACCCGGATCTCCTCATTCTCCTTGAAGCGCCTTGCAGTCTCCTTCATCACGGCAAAAGCCTCCGGCAGAATGTCGTTCAATACATCCTCAGTGGTATGGTAAATGGAATCCTCCAGCTTTTCTATATCCTCGTAAAGTTTCTGCTTCTCGCACACAGGCATGTCGTACTCCTCTTCCAGCCTGCGGTTCATCGCCGAAATCTTTTCGCGTTCCTCCTGTGTGGCCTCCTGAATCTGCTGCTTGAAATCCAACGTCTTGGCACGCAATCCGTCGTTGTCAAGATCCTTCACCTGCTCATACGCCGCCTTGACCTCCTCCAGAATAGGATTCAGCTCCTTCAGGTCGCGGTCAGACTTTGTCCCGAAAAGCTTGCTTAAAAAATTTGCCATATATATTTTATAAACACACAGTTACAACTGGCTATCCCGCCTTATTTCCTCAATCCTTCATAATGAATCAGCTGCCAGTTCAGCTTCATGGTGTCCACAATCTGCACATCAAAATCGAAGTTCAGATCCATGTCAACCTTACCGGCACCGTCAAACTGCGCGGTTGCATTCAGCCCCTTGATGAACTTGTCCGCATTTGCGGGCACATTCACACCGACAAAACCCAACAGCAGCTTGATGGCCTCCAACTGCAGGTCACTTACATTGGCACGGTAGAAACCGGCGGTGTCCGTCTGGTCAAAATCCACCACCCCATACAGTTTCAGCCTGTTTTTCACAATCACGCCGTCAATGAAGAAGACCTCCTTCTCATAAGTGGTGTCAGCCAGCTTGTAATGACCGGCATAGGTTCCGGAATAGGTCAGTTCCTGCTCCTTTGGGGTTCCGTCACCATCGTTGTTATCCTTGTTGCATGAGACAAAAACAAGTGAAAGCACACCGAATAAAAACACTAACTTTTTCATTTTGAATTAATTTTATTTTAAATTATACTTGAATTTCTGTACATTTAATTTATTTCCCGTACGAATGGAACTCCTCTATCTTTTTCCACAGGTGTGTGCGCTCCCGGCCGGAAACATTATGCTCGTGTGTCGGATAAATGAAATAGTCAACCTGCTTGCCCTTTGTGATGCACTTCGTGATGAACTGCAATGTATGCTGCCACACCACCGTGGCATCCTGAGCCCCGTGGAAAATCAGCAGCTTGCCCTGAATGGAATCGACGCGGTTGAGCAGCGAGGCCTTTTCATATCCGTCCGGGTTTTCCTGCGGCATGTCCATGTATCGTTCGCCGTACATCACCTCATAGTATTTCCAGTCAATCACCGGACCGCCGGCGGTCGCCTTCTTGAAGACACCGGGATAGCGGGTGAAGAGGCTCAGCGTCATGAATCCGCCATAGCTCCAGCCGTCAATGGAAAAGCGGGAGGTATCGGCGTATGGCAGGCTGCGGAGGTAGTCCACGCCGCACATCTGATCCTCCACCTCAAGGTCACCCAAATGGCGGTGGATGCAGCTTTCAAACTCGAAGCCGCGGTAATTGGTGCCACGATTGTCCATGGTGAAAACCAGATACCCTTTCTGTGCCATGTATTGCAAAAACCACCCGCCGGAAAGCCAGTTGTCGGTCACAAGCTGTGAATGGGGACCGCCATACACGTAATAGAACACCGGATACTTCCTGGTGCTGTCGAACATTACCGGAAAGATCAGGCGGCAGTACAGGTCATCGTCATTTTTGTTTTTAAGGGTGAAAATCCGTGTTTCCGGCACCATGTATTCGCTCAAGTAGTTCTTGTTGTCCAACAGAACCTCCCGTACGGACCCCTTCTTGTCACGCAGCACATAGCAGGGTTCCTGCCGGATGCTGCTGAAAACATCCAGAAACCAGTTGCCGGTGGCATCCGGCTGCACGCTGTGGGTGCCGTCCTCCGGCGTGACATCGGTGATTTTCCCCTTCTTCATATCCAGAACGTAAAAGCGGTCACCCGGAATCTCATCCTTGTTAGAGGTGAAATACAGCTTGTTTCCTGTCTTATCAAACCCTTCGAACGTCTTAACCTCCCAACGGCCGGATGTGAGTTGCCTGAGCAGTTTCCCGGACAAATCATAAAGGTAGAGATGCTTCCAACCGTCACGACGGGTGACATAAACGAACTTGTCCGGCTCTCCTGGCAGGAAGTACAAGGGATCGGAAGGCTCCACATAGCGGGAGTTCGATTCCTCGAACAATGTGCCTTCTAACGCCCCCGTCCTGGCATCATATTTATTGAGTTCAAGATGGCTCTGTTCACGATTAAGCACTGCCACAAGGATATGCCGCTCATCAGGTGTCCATGTGACACTACATAGAAAATGGTCGCGCGGTTCCCCAGTCTGCAGATAGACGGTCTTTCCCGTAGCCACGTCATAAACCCCGACGGTCACCTCGTGGGAGGTCATTCCGGCCATAGGATACTTGATGCGCCGCATGGTCGCGATACGCCCTTGGGCATCCACCAGAGGATAGTCCGTCACCATGCTCTCGTCCATCCGGTAAAAAGCAAGAAAGTTGCCTTGTGGGGACCAGAATGCACCCTGCTCTATTCCGAACTCGTTCCGGTGCGGCACATGCCCGTAACGGACATCCTTCGCACCGTCCTTATCCACCCTTACAGGCTGGCCGTCAGCCTTGCAGACGAACAGATTGTCGCCAATTGTATAGGAAAAGCGGGCATGATCCCAATCAACCAGCAGATTGGCCGCATCGGAGATGACGGTTTTAAGCGTATGGACAATGCGTCCCTGCGACAGGTCATACAACGCATAACCCTCCTTGACCCGCAGATAGACCTGCGACGGCGAGATCCAATGCGACATGGAAGGGAAACGGCGCAGTTCCCCCATCCCAGCAGATTTCAACGCGGCGTTCACCTCCTCCAATGTGAAAAAAGTCTCCTCCTTGCCGGAGGTGGCGGAACGTTTCACAACGTCATTGCCACGCACAAAAATGAAATCACTGCCCTGCGGCAGCCACTGCCACTGGCTCATCCGCTGTGGAAAAAGGTTTCCGTTGGTGAAAAGATCATCCAGATTAAAAATCCCATCCTGCGCCATAAGACTGGCCGTCAGGATAATAAAACATACAGATAAAGAAAGTTTACGCATTGTCCTCCGTTTTTTGATGAAGATGCAAAAGTACCAATTTTTTGAATATGTTTCCCCGTTCCTCAAAATTCTTGAAGGCATCGTAGCTCGGAGCGGCCGGAGATAGCAGGCACACCCTGCCCGGAGCGGTCAGCCTGAATGCCGCATCCACCAAATCTTCAAACTTTTCACAAAACATGAACGTTTTGCCCGGCAACGGTTCCGCCAACATCATCATACGCCGTCCAGCCTGGCCGGTAAAGAGAAAATGGCGCACCTGTGAATCCCTGAAAAGGTGCACCAACGGCGTATAGTCGATGCCGCGGTCCATCCCGCCCAGCAGCAGAGTGTCGACCCGGCCAACAGCCTCCACGGCAGCCACCGCCGCCTGCGGAATGGTGGAAATGCTGTCATTATAGAAATCTATGCCACAGACACTGCCCACATGCTCCAACCGGTGCGGCAGGCTTTGGAAGCTTAGCAAAGCAGGGCGGAGGACTTCAGCGGAGATGTCGGGGAATGCCGCCTTCACCGCCAGCAGCGCCGCCTCCGCATTGCGGCGGTTGTGCGCCCCCTTCAACGGAAAGTCGTCCGGTGGCAGCGGAAGGTCGCCCTCCCCGAACAACCGCACCGCACTTTTTGGCGGGAAGCGGTGCCGCAACACGGTCACACGTCCATCAGCCTCCGGCGCTATGAACACATCGTCAGCATCCTGGTAAAATGCAATGTTGTATTTTGCACGCTGATAGGCCATGAAATCCCGATAGTGGTCGAGATGCTCCTCAAACAGGTTCAGCAAGACCGCAATGTGCGGGCTGCAGCGGACAAATTCCAGTTGGTGGCAGGAGAGCTCCAGCACCACTGTGGCGGAAGGTGTCATCTGGGGAACCAGTTCGAAAAGCGGCAGCCCGATGTTGCCGCCGAACAGGGTCTCATGGCCGCTCTCCCGCAAAAGATGGTATATGAGCGAGGCGGTCGTGCTTTTCCCCTTGGTGCCGGTCACGCCGATGCACTGCTTGCGGAACATCCGCAGGAACAAATCGGTTTGGGAGGTAAGCCAAACCTTGTCAAACAACGGCATGACATCCTTCAGGCAGATGCCCGGGGACTGCAGCACCACGTCAAACTGAGGCACAGACTGCATGTAGTCAGAACCCAACAGACATTTTTCCGGCGGCAGCAGTGCAGAAAGTTTTTCAACCACCACAGGCTTGGCGTCCGCAACCGAAATGTCGGCATCGGGCAGGCAGCGGTGGAGAAAGCGCAGGCTGGAAGCTCCCTCCCGGCCATACCCAAGAATCAGAATTTTTTTCCCGGCCAAAGCCGCCGCAAGGCGGCTTACAGGTTCCGGATACAGGTTTTCCCCCATTTTACATGATAATTTGCCTGCTATAACTTACATTTGTCCCTTTTTAGTATGGAAGAGGGAATAATTTTACAAAAAAAGCGGAGCACCCATTTTTCATATTGCTTTTTTTTCTATCTTTGCAGTTTAAGTTATTTATATATATCATATTTAATATGAGCGATTTGGAAAACAAAAACGGGACAAATGCAGCCTATACCGCGGACAACATCCAGGTGTTGGAGGGATTGGAGGCGGTACGCAAACGCCCGGCCATGTATATCGGGGACATCAGCGAACGCGGACTGCACCATCTGGTGTATGAAGTGGTGGACAATTCCATTGACGAGGCGCTGGCCGGATACTGCAACCACATTGACGTGACCATTCATGAGGACAATTCCGTTTCCGTGCTGGACAACGGGCGGGGCATCCCGACCGACATGCATGAAAAGGAAAAACGCTCCGCCCTGGAGGTTGTGCTGACCGTTCTGCATGCCGGAGGCAAGTTCGACAAAGGTTCCTACAAGGTCTCCGGAGGATTGCACGGTGTCGGCGTATCCTGCGTCAACGCCCTTTCCAAAAGCCTGACCGTGGAGGTGTACCGCGATGGCAAGACCTTCCATCAGGAATATGCCTATGGAAAGCCTCTGGCACCGGTTCAGGCCATCGGCCCCTCCGACAGGCACGGCACCTACATACGTTTCCAACCCGACGACAGCATTTTCACCGTCACAAAATATGATTACGCCACCCTTGCCGCACGCATGCGCGAACTGGCCTTCCTGAACAAGGGCATCACCCTAACCATCACCGACCGGCGGAACCCGGACGAGCATGGCGCCTTCCCAATTGAGACCTTCCATTCCGAAAAAGGGCTGATTGACTTTATCAACTATCTGGATGACAACCGTAACCGTCTGACAGGGGATCCCATTTACATTGAAGGTGAAAAATCGGGCGTGCCGATTGAGATTGCAATGCAGTACAACGACTCCTATTCGGAGAACCTGCATTCCTACGTCAACAACATCAACACCCACGAGGGCGGCACCCATCTTTCCGGATTCCGCCGCGGACTGACCCGCACCCTGAAAAAATATGCGGAGGACAACAAACTGCTGGAAAAACTGGACAAGCAGAAAATCGAAATCAACGGCGATGACTTCCGCGAAGGGCTTACAGCCGTCATTTCGGTCAAGGTGGCCGAGCCGCAGTTTGAGGGGCAGACCAAGACAAAGCTGGGCAACAGCGAGGTGGAGGGCATCGTCAGCCAGATGGTTGCCGAAAGCCTGACCAACTATCTTGAGGAGCATCCTAAGGAGGCACGCAACATCGTGGACAAGGTGGCCCTGGCCGCCCAAGCCAGGCACGCCGCACGCAAGGCGCGCGAACTGGTGCAGCGGAAAAGCGTGCTTGGCGGTTCCGGACTGCCCGGCAAGCTGGCCGACTGTTCCGACAAGGATCCCGAACGCTGCGAACTGTTCCTGGTTGAGGGAGATTCTGCAGGAGGCACCGCCAAACAGGGGCGGGACAACCGCACCCAAGCCATCCTTCCGCTTCGCGGAAAGATTCTGAATGTGGAGAAAGCACTTCAGCACAGGGCATTTGAAAGCGAAGAAATCAAGAACATCTACACCGCCCTAGGTGTCACCATCGGCACGGAGGAGGACAGCAAGGCGCTTAACCTCTCCAAACTGCGTTACCACAAGGTCATCATAATGACCGATGCCGATGTGGACGGCTCCCATATCGCGACCCTGCTGCTTACCTTCTTTTTCCGCTACATGCGCGAACTGATTGAAAACGGCCATGTCTACATCGCCACGCCTCCCCTATACCTTATTAAAAAGGGGAACGAACACAATTACTGTTGGACGGAGGAGGAGCGCATCAGTATCCTGACCAAGTATCAGGAGATGGGCAAGGATAAGAACATCAATGTACAACGTTACAAAGGTCTGGGCGAAATGAACGATGACCAGTTATGGGAGACTACCATGGATCCGAAAAGGCGTATGCTGCGCCAGGTCACCCTTGACAACGCCGCCGAAGCCGACCACACCTTCTCCATGCTGATGGGCGATGATGTCGGACCCAGGAGGGAGTTCATCGAACGGAACGCCAAATACGCACAGATAGACGCATAAATCATACACCTGAAATAAAAATTAAAAAAAAAAAATAAAAAAGCCATTTCATATATGGGGAATTAGTATCTTTGCAGCGCATTTTTAGTGTAAGGTATACAGGGTTGGAATGACCCTGTAAACCGATGTAATTAATTAAGAATTAAAGTGTAGTATATATGAAAAACTATTTACATCATTTGTTGGGAATTGCAGTATTAACTGCCATTTTCTGCACTCAGGTCTCCGCGCAAGCACTGAAAGCGGACACTATGTTTCTGAAAAACACCATTTGCAGTGCATCGTTACCCTATGTTTATGCCGGACATAACCTATTCAAGGCGGATTATTACAAATTTGTGTTCAAGGGGTACAAAAATCAGGATTCAATCTGCTTTTTAACGCTGAATGTGGTGAATAACCCCAAGAAAACTGTCCGTATCGGTGCATGTGAAGATGTGCTCCCCACCAAAGGAGTGACATACAACGGCATCACCTACTACAAGCCCGGAGCATATCAGGACACGGTCCGTTCAAAGAGCGGCGGCTGTGACACGGTTGTCACAGTGTTGGTGGACAGCTACTTCTCCTATAAGGACACCGTCTACAGAACCTATTGCGACGGTGAAAAGGTGAATGGGGTGACCTACACCTATACCAATGGCAAGCCCTATCTGGCCAGCACGGGCAAATACAAGACCTACGCCTGCCAGTGCGACAGCATCGTCTACACCTACGTAACCGTGAACAAGGCCTATCACACCAACGACGGGAATGTGACTGTTTGCGAAAACTCGCTGCCGTACAACTGGAGAGGCATGAAGAACCTCTTCACCACAAAGGATGACACCGTAAGGATGTACACCAAAAACGGATGCGACAGTGTCTTCACCATCCGTTTCACAGTAACCCCCTCCTATTCATCATCCGACCACCGCGTGGTTTGCCCGGATGACCTGAAGAACGGGTATAAGTACGGCAACCAGGTTTTCAAGCAACCGACAATCCAAAATGTGATTTTCAAGGCCAAGAACGGCTGCGACAGTGTGGTGACTGTCAAGATCAGCGAAGGGACAGAATATCACATCCCATTGCATAAGGAGGTTTGCGCTAACGACCTTCCCTTCTACTTCCCGACGGAAAAGGGGATTGACTCCCTGATGGGTGCAGGACGCGACACCGCCCGTTTCAGCACCAAGAACGGTTGTGACAGCATCATCTACCTTACGCTGACCGTGAATCCGGCAAAACCGGTTATGGTCAACGCGGACATCTGTGACAAAGATCTTCCCTTCCGCTTTGCCGACAAAGACATCTTCAATGGTGGCACTTATCTTTTCAGATATAAGACCTCCAAAGGATGTGACAGTTCCATCACTCTGAACCTGACTGTCAACCAGACCTATGTGGCAGACACCAATATTAATATATGTAGCGACATGCTGCCCTTTGTCTATCAGGGGGACACAATGAACACCAACGGCGTTTACTTCTTGAACTACAAATCTATCCATGCGTGCGACAGCATCATCAGGGTGCACCTCACCATCTATGATGTCGCAAAGGAGGCTGCAGAAGTGACCGTTTGCGAGAATGCATTCCCTTACACCTTTGCCGGACAAAGTTTCCCCAATGAAGGATACTACACAGTGACTCTCAAAACCATCCATGGCTGCGACAGCATCATTGCGCTGCACATCCACAAAAGACTGATTCCGTCCGCTCCGGTGACAGTCTACGGACCTGACAAAATCGGCAAGGAGGGTGTCTATCTGTTCTACATCGACTTGGTGGACAGTTTATACCCCATCACGAAATATGTATGGAGTGTACCTGCCGGATGCACAATTGTTGGCCGCGACCGTGAAGAGGATTCCATTTGGGTGAACATTCCCGAGAACATGGGGCTGAACGAAGGGGACATCACAGTCTATGCCTTTAACGAGTGTGGGAGTTCCGCAACAACTGTCAAGCACATCAAGACCTACATCAAATGCTCCATCCGCATTTACCCGAACCCTGTCATCGTCAATGGCGAAGTCACCATCGAATTCAATGACATGGTGGGCAAGAACATCGTCCGTATCACCGATGCGACCGGCAGAATACTCCATCAGGAGACCTTCGACATCAAACTGAGCCACGAAGAGGTCAAAATGCCGATCGGCAACTTTGCCAGTGGAGAGTATTTCGTCCGAGTGCAGACGAGGGATATGGCTATCCTGAAAAAGATTGTAGTGCTGAAAGAGGCAGCTGCAAAAAAATAGGACATTGAACGGCTAAACCATAAATGGTTCCCCTAAAGGGAACCATTTTTTTTTTACAGCATACAATAATAATAAGGCAAGCACGTTGTATGAACATGCGAAAAATTATCACAACATTCTGGTTCCTGCTATCTGTGGCACTGCTCCCCGCCCAAAACAGTTGGGTGTTCAAGGGGAATATCACCGACAGCCAGTTGGGAACCCCAATGGAAAACGCATGCATCCATAACATCAGCACAGGGGTGGCCACCTTCTCCAACGAAAAGGGCAACTTTGCCATGCTTATCAAGAACAGCGACACACTCCTTATCACCCATGTGGGCTATGCCGTCTGCCACATTATCCTGAACGACTCGTTCAAAACGGACAAACAACGTCATGCCATCCGGATGACCATGCAAAGTATCCTGCTGAAAAGCGCCACTGTATACGCGCTCAAACCCTACCCGATTTTTCTGGAGGATGTGGCAAAAACAGCAAATTCGATGGAGAATGCAATTACTCTGAACGAAACGGAAAAGGCAGATGCCACCGCCAACCCTTCGCCACACCTTTACACATCCCACCCCATCAGCGTTTTATACAACACCTTCAGCAGGAAGGCCAAACTGGACCGCATGTACCAATACCTGCTGCAGCATGAGGACGAAGTAAGCAGGTTGGGCGCCAAATACAATCCTGAAATCGTCTCACGGCTGAGCGGATTGGAGGGGAGCGACCTGGAGGATTTCATGTGCTACTGCTCCTTTTCCTATTACACCCTGATCAAGGCTGACGATGACGAAATCGCCCACATGATTATCGGAAGGCTACAGGAATACCGGAAGAAAAATGGCCGATAACCCTCTCCCTCTTATCTGCATCACCGGACCGACCGCCACAGGCAAAACAAAACTGGCTGTCGCGCTCGCCGAACGCCTTGATGCAGCCATCATCAGTGCCGATTCACGCCAAGTTTACAAGGGAATGGATATCGGAACCGGAAAGGATCTGTCGGAATACCACCTCCACGGGAAGGATATCCCCCATTACCTGATTGACATCCGCGAAGCTGGCGAAAACTACAACATTTTTGAATACCGGCGGGACTTCGACCGGGTGTATGAATCGTTGAAGGAGGAGGGGAAACCGGTGGTGCTGTGCGGCGGAAGCGGCATGTACGTGGAATCCGTCCTGAAAAGATATCCCCTGCAGGAGGTGCCGCACAACGAGACGTTACGGCAGGAGTTAGCCGGAAAAAGCATGGAGGAGCTGACAGAACTGCTGAAACAGTTCATACGCCTGCACAACCACACCGACACCGAAACACGGGAGCGTCTGCTGCGGGCTCTGGAAATCCAAACCTACTACAAGGAGCATGGCATCGTTCAGACAGATGAGCGGACTGAACACATTCTGTTTTATGTGGCATACCCGAGGGAACTGCTGCGGGAGCGCATCACGCAACGGTTATACCAAAGGTTGGATGAGGGCATGGTTGAAGAGGTAAGACAACTGCTTGAGCAGGGGTTGGAAAAGGAGCAGCTCACCTACTACGGATTGGAATACAAATGGATCACACTTTACCTGTGCGGGGAGATAAGTTATGCCGAAATGGTAGGAAAACTAAACACCGCCATACACCAGTTCGCCAAGCGGCAGGAGACATGGTTCCGACACATGGAGCGGAACGGATTCAGGCTGAACCGCATCGACGGCTGCCTTGATATGGAAGGCAAAGTGGAACTGATATTGCGGAAAATTCACGAAAATAACAGGACAAGGATATGAGAAAAAAACTTTTGTTCGGACTGATTTGTGTCATGATCTTTCCCTTGCAGGCACAGAAACAGCGACCCACAGATGTCGGCAAAGGCTTGCATATCTCTGCGGTTTGGGCGGCACATTGTCATAATGTCTCCAAAGAGATACAATATTACTGTTACAGCACGCAAGAACGGTTCTTCTTCACCTTTGAGGTGGAGGATTCCACCCTGACATTAACAGAGCCTTTTTTGTCAGAGGCGGATGTGGAACCGGAGGATCGGGTGGAGCTCTTCTTCTCCCCCACGCGGGAGATGCAGGAATACTACTGCATGGAAATTGACCCGAAAGGACGGGTGCTGGACTACAAGGCACGCTATTACCGCCAGTTCGACTACAATTGGAACTTTGCTTCGCTGAAAGTCACCGCCATGATCACCCCGTGGGGCTACCGTATTGGCGGCAGCCTGCTCCGAAGCGAACTTGAACAGTTGGGATGCGACTTGGAGAACGGCTTCTGGATGGGCATTTTTCAGGATGATTTCAAACAGGACGGCTCTGTAATATGGCACTCATACATCCGAAGCGAAGACACGGTGCCTGACTTCCACAAACCGGATATACTGTTCCCCTGCGTGATGCATCCGAAACCGGAATACCGGGGCGTGGTAATTTATCCGAATGACGTCACTTCTGTCGGCCTGAAGGAATGGAAACGGCGAATCCGGCAGAGCGGCATCAATCTGATAGGGCTGCACGCCGCCACCTCCAACGACCCCTTGGACACCCTCGCGGCCTTTGTACAAAGCCGCACCGGCAGACAATTCCTACGGATCTGCAGAAGGATGCATGTGGATGTGGAATACGAAGTACATGCCCTGCTGCACCTGCTGCCACGCGAACTGTACTCCACACATCCGGAATTTTTCCGTATGGACACCAACGGACAACGGGTTGCGGACTACAATCTGTGCTTTTCCAATGAGGAGGCAGTGAAGGCGATGGAGCCGCAACTGGCAGCCATCCTGCAATGGATGAAACCCACCACCCACCGCTATTTCTTCTGGCCGGACGACAAACAGGAGAAGTTCTGCCATTGCGAAAAATGCCGGCATTACTCCCCTTCGGAGCAATCGCTGATGTATGAGAAGGCGTTGCTGAAGATGATACTGGCATACGACCCAAAGGCGAAACTGGCCCATCTGGCCTATCACCAGACCCAAGCCGCACCGGTGAAGGTCCGTGCAAACAGCGGCATTTTCCTGGAATTTGCGCCCATCCTCCGCGACTACGACCACCCGCTTGCGCCGGAATCGGACAAGGCGTTGCAGGAGAATATGCTGGCTTTTAACACCTGTCCACCGCACATTTTGGAATACTGGTTGGACGAATCGATGTATGCCCGCTGGAAACGGAACGCCCTGGTGCCGCTCCCCTTCCGGCCGGAAGCCTGCCGACGCGACATCCTGCACTACCGTGAAACCGGCGCCGGCTCCATCACCTGCTTCGCCACCTGGCTCAACGGCGACTACCTGCGCCTTTTCGGCAGCACCGATGCGATTTTCACAAGTTACAGGCATTGCTTTGAATAACCGGAACCAGCCTTCTGCACAATAAACGCCGCATTGCTGCGTTTGTCTGTAAAAACTATGCAGCATGAAACACATCATCACAACCACCAAAATTATCTTTGTATCCCTGTTGTTTGCATTGTCCGCATGTCCGGTCATGGCTCAGACAAAAGTGGATCCGGACATTCTTCACATTAACAGCCTGATAAAGGCAGGAAAACTTGAAGAGGCTCACGCCTTCGCCAAAGAAAAGTACCAAGCGGCAAACCCTTCCGATTCCTCATATTTGAATGCTGTGATCACACTCTTTCTAACAGATTATGAATGCGAACGACTTTTGCGGCTGCAGGAGGACTTTTCCAAAAGCATGGAAATCAATCAGGAGCTACTAAAAATAATTCAACTGCACAAAAAATATTTCATCAAGGAATTTGCCAATCTTGCCAATCTGGAATTTTTTGTTTACCGGAATCTGACAGTATGCCACACCGGTTTGAAGGAATATGACAATGCGCAGAAATACAGAAAACTGCTTTACAAGGCACAAAAGAAGGGCAAACTGCCTTGCGAATACAACCTTTGCCAATATTTCAATTTCGACTTTTTCAAAGTGGACACGCTGAATGTATGGGGCTACGAATGGTACGACCAGCTGCCGAAAAACCGTTTCTCCTCCAGTTTCACTAAAATCGTTTATTATGTCTATAATACGGATTCATTGGGTAATGACAAGGATCTGCTGTACCGTTTGCATGTGCTGATGTTCCATGGCACCGGCCAGCCCTTTGACTACATCATGGACAAACGCATCAGTACGGAAAAAGGGGAAATCAGCGGCTCCATGTATGCCTACACCTACCAGGAGGATATTGATTTTAAAAAACTTCACAATGATGTGCTGGAGATTGTCAGGGAGAACAAACAGACCGACACCCGCCGGTTCAACCAAGGTAACGCCGTAAATATCCAAATAAAACAATAGCGAAAACCTCAACCATGACAACCGCCAACAACGCTAATGATTCCAAACACCTCTATTTCCTGTATGGGATAGTGGCCTACGGGCTGTTTTACTTGCTTTGGGGCAGTACGTTACCTGTTTTCATGACGATGGAACGGCTGTTGCACCCGACAGCCGTGCTGATTGGGAAGAGCATTGCGGAACTGGCGCTTTTCTGCTTCCTGTTCCGGAAACCTAAACTGATAGACATCAAGTGGATACCCTTTGTCGGCATCATCATCCTGCCGACAGTGATCTCCTATCTGGTGCTACAGGCTGAAATCCATTTGTTTCCAGACATTCCAACATCTGCCGAACAGTTGGTGAAACACCATGTCAGCAAACCGGTTATGGACAATTTGCGCTTTTGGACGGGCATTATCATCTGGTTTGGGATCATGGTTTTCGTATGGGAAAATTACCGTTCTGAAAATAGGGACCCCAACGCAAGGGAGGCCAACGGAAATTCACGTGGTTTTTACGGCGGCATACTGTTTTCCATCACCTTCTCACTCATCCTTTCAATAGCAAGCGATGTGGCCAGAAGCCTTTGGACTGTTTTTCCGCAGCAGCTGCTGCTTTGGGAAATCATTTTCAACACATTGTTCCTGCTGCTCACCTCCGGCGCCGTTTTCCTGCTGGTGAAAAAACACCATGTGGTATGGCCGTTTGCGCTCATTCTGCTGCTTGCCGCCATCAGTTATGGTTCCAGTCACTTCCTGGATATTGTTTTTGCCGGACAAAACCCGCCTGATGACCCGTCTTTTTACATGAAGCCCCACATACTGATTGACATTTTGTGCAACTACCTGTTCCTGCTCCTCGCATTCATTCTGTACCGGAAAGAGATGCGGAGGCAACAGCATCAACTGTCATGAACATGCCCTTACACCTCTTCATCGCGCTGTTGTGCCTGCTGACAATGATGCCGCTGTCAGCCCAGCAGCCCCTTTTCCGCGGGGAGGAGGGCGAGGTGGTCATCGCACGGTTGGGCGGGCTGCTGCCGGACACGGTCACGCTGGTGGGGAGCCTGCAGGGGATGGCCATCCACCGGCGGCAGGCCTACCTGCTCCGGGACAAGGGGCAGTGCGTGGTCATCGACCTGAAGCGGAAGCGCTTTGTCACCGCCTTCCAACTTCCTGACAACCATTCCCACTGCAACAACGCCGCGTTCGGCAAAGGGAAGAAACCGCTGCTGTATGTTTCCGAGTGTTTCGGGGAGAAACGCTGCCTGGTGACCGATGTTTTCAGCCCGGAGCGGCGTCTGGTGCAAACCAT
>JAEEGH010009781.1_pt1 | contig 22230 bp, 20 predicted proteins | sample 9134181 | NCBI WGS metagenome assembly JAEEGH01 (sample SAMN16246544, study PRJNA631951) | gut metagenome | biome: gut microbiome; feature: rumen; material: DP-attached | host: Bos | place: Iran: Karaj | collected 2018-10
TTGGCAAATCCGTCGTTTTGAGAGAAGGTGGCGACGTAGCAATCGTTTCCTGCGGAACGGTTTTGTACAATTGCTGTCAGGCTGCGTCACGGCTGGAAGAACGGGGCATTCGTACGGGGGTCGTCAATATGCATACGATCAAACCCTTGGATACAGAGACGCTGGAGAGTGTTCTTGATTCACGGCTTATCGTTACCGTGGAAGAACACAATGTATACGGAGGATTGGGCAGCGCCGTTGCGGAGTATCTTGCCTGCAAGAGTAATGCGCCGAAACTGTACTGTATCGGCGTTAACGACAGATACCCTCATGCCGGCAGTTATCAGGCTCTTTTGCGGGAATGCGGGTTGGATGCAGAGAACATTGAGAAAACCATCGTTGAGCAGTACAAAGAGGTGGCGGAATGATTTCTTCTGAGTTTTCAGGGTTGAAAATCACCGGTATCGCGGCAGCTGTACCGACGACCTGCGTGAAGGCACATGATTACGATTCCCTCTTTGGCGAAGAGACTGTCACAAAGAACGTCCAGACCACTGGCGTTGAACAGACGTATCATGCGTCCGAATTCCAGACCTCTTCAGATTTTGCGTACGTTGCCGCAAAGAAACTCATGGATGAGATGGACGTTGATCCAACGAGCATCGGGGTATTGGTGTTTACTGCCGCATATCTGGATTATCATGTACCTCCGACGGCTTGCGTTTTGCAGACGCGGCTTGGCTTGTCCACGGACTGCATCGTATTCGATACGAATCTCGCTTGTTCGGGATATGTTTACGGACTTCAAACGCTTTGCTCAATCCTAAGCTGTTCCAGCGCCAAGAGAGGGCTCCTGTTGACCGGAGATATCACGAGTAAAGTGGTATCTCCTCTGGACAAGTCGAGGCTTTTGTTTGGGGACGGCGGTTCGGCGACACTGATCGAGAAATGTGACGATGGCGATGTGCTGCGTTTCGGAATGAAGACGGATGGTAGCAGGTTTAAATCCATCATTGTCCCTGCCGGAGCATATCGGAATGTGGGAGTTAGCCATGACCGAGAGGAGTGGTTTGACGGAAACACGCGATCGGATTATGATTTGTTCATGAACGGGACGGACGTTTTCAGCTTTACGATGACTGACGTTCCGAAATTGGCTGGAGAATTCATGGATTTCTATGGAATGACAGAAGCTGACTTTGACTCGTATGTCTTCCATCAGCCGAATCTGTTCATTCTCAAGCACCTGATCAAAAAGATGAAAGCACCGAAAGAGAAACTGAGGATATCCCTGGACAAATATGGAAACACCAGCGTTTGCGCCATTCCCATCACCATATGTGACTCTTATTATGGTATGCACGGAAAGAAAAAACTATTTATCTATGGCTTTGGCGTTGGGCTTTCATGGGCGTGTGCATCCATTTCAATTGATGCAGACCATATATTCGAAATCGTTCACACAGATGACTATTATACAAACGGAGCTGTCAGCCATCATTGACCGTAAGCTTCGGACGGGAGGGCACTCATGAATATGATTTGGGATTTCAGTAAATATCAGGATAAGACTGCGCTCATTGATGAATTCGGGAATCGGATGGCCTATGGTCTGTTTGACAAAGAGTCGTGTGCATTAGCTGAAAAGATCGGGCATCGGTGTCTCGTATTCTCGTTATGCAGAAATGAGATTGGGTCTGTGATCGGTTACACTGCCTTTATCAATCATGGGATTGTTCCGGTCATGGTGAGTAGCCATCTGGAGGAGAAACTTCTGGATAATCTTCTGAGGACCTATCAGCCGGAGTATTTGTGGGTTCCGGAAGATCAAACGGCACAGTTTCCTGAAACGACGGAGGAATATAAGGCGTATAGTTATGTTTTGCTGAAGACCGCTTACGACAAGAAGTACCCGCTCTACGATGAACTGGGCCTGCTCATCACGACATCCGGGTCCACCGGTTCCCCGAAGCTTGTACGTCAATCCTATGCCAACGTGCTGGACAACGCGACGGCGATCGCGCAATACCTGAGGCTGGACGACACAGAGCGGCCTATCACTACGCTGCCTATGAACTATGTCTACGGTTTGTCCATCATCAATTCTCATTTCCTTGTTGGGGCGATGCTTCTTCTGACCGATAAGGGCCTCATGCAAAAAGATTTCTGGACCTTTTTCAAGGAGGCGGAAGCGACCTCTTTCGGTGGGGTGCCGTACACCTATGAAATGCTCGACAAGTTGCGTTTTTATCGTATGCAACTGCCTTCCCTGCGGACGATGACGCAGGCCGGCGGAAAGATCACGCCCGAGCTCCACGAAAAGTTTGCCAGGTTCGCAGCGGAACAGGGGAAAAACTTCGTAGTTATGTACGGCGCTGCGGAAGCAACGTCCCGGATGGGCTATCTGCCCCCGGAGAAAGCCGTTGAAAAAAAAGGCTCTATGGGGATTCCGATCCCTGGCGGAAAGTTCCACCTCCTTGCAGCTGACGGACAGGAAATCACTGAGCCATTCACCACTGGGGAATTGGTCTATGAGGGTAAAAATGTCACGCTCGGATATGCGGAGTGTGGAGAGGATCTCGTTAAGGGCGACGAGCGGCACGGAGTTCTTGAAACCGGCGATATGGCTCAGTTTGACGAAGATGGGTTTTACTACATCGTGGGAAGGAAAAAACGGTTCCTGAAGATATACGGCAACCGTGTGAATCTTGATGAAATCGACCGCCTTATCAAGGGTGAGTTCAACATCGAAGTCGCGAGCTCCGGTGTCGATGACCACATGTATATTTTTGTGCTGGATGAAGAGATAAAAGAGCCGGTAAAGGAGTTTGTAGTCTCCAAAACCAAGCTCAATCAAGCCGCTTTCAAGGTCATCGTCATTGACGAGATCCCCAAGAACGAGGCCGGAAAGACGATGTATACTGAGCTGACGAAGTATTATGCCGACTAAGCGGATCCAGTTATTCCTGCTGCCCTATGCGGGCGGGAGCTCCGCTTCCTTCAGAAGGCTGACCGACCGGCTCGATGGTCGGATCGAGGCGATTACAGTAGAGTACAGTGGACGTGGCGCTCGATCCAGGGAACCGCTCGCGAGTTCATTCCTTGGAATGCTTGTCGATGCGTGGGAATACTGCCTCGCTCGAAGGAATGAAGAGATACCCTACGCCATAATGGGATACAGCATGGGAAGCGTCATGGCCTATGAGTTAACCGTCCAAAAGAAGCTGCCGGGGGAGCAGAAACATCTATTCCTGGCAACGGAGGTTTCGCCGCAGGAACGCGCGATTGAATTCAGAATGGTTAAGGATCCGACAGATGAACGCGTCCTTGAACGTGCTCGAAGACTTGGCGGCATTGATGAGCGGATGCTGAAAAACGAGAGGTTTGCCGAGATTTTTATAAAACCAATGCTCTCGGATTACCGGAATTTCTTTTCCTATCAGTTTGACGGATGCCATGAAAAAAGCAAAATCGATGCGACGATATTCTACTGTGAAAGCGATACTGCTTTTGATGATGTGAAGAAGTGGGAAGAACTGATTGAGGGAACGCTGGATTATTGCGATTTTAGCGGCGGTCACTTTTTCATCAATCAGCATTATGAAGAGCTTGCGAATATCATAAACAGGAAGCTGTCTTGCTGTATGGATTGTTGAGGAGAAGCATGAAACGAAGATTTACACTAGGGAATCGAAAGGTTGCGATCGTCGGGGCAGGCTATGTGGGGTCGTCTATAGCTTATGCGTTAGCCCTGCGCGATGTCGCTCGTGAGATTGTCCTGATCGATATCAATCAGGAAAAGACGGATGGGGAAGCGAAGGATATCCGTCACGGCATGCCTGCGATGGGGACAGCGGATCTATATGCCGGAGACTATCCAGACTGTGCGGATTGTGATATCATTATCATCACCGCTGGTCGAGGGAGAAAACCCGGGGAAAGCCGCCTGGATCTAACCAATGATAATGTTGGCATTATGCGGTCTGTCATTGATTCAATCCAGCGTTACTATACCCGGGGTGTCATTCTTATCATCTCCAATCCTGTAGACATCCTGACGTATAAGGCGGCGGAATGGATGGATCTGCCGAACGGGATGGTTTTTGGATCCGGATGTATTCTTGATACCTCCCGCTTCGTTCGTTCGATCGCGGATTATATCGAGCTTAGCACCGGAGTTATCAATGGGTATGTCGTCGGAGAGCATGGAGATGGACAGGTCCCAATCTGGAGCCGTGTGACAGTAGGTGGAATACCGATCGATGAATTCTGCGCCGAATCAAAGATTGCTTGGAATGAAGAAATTAAAAGCCAGATTACACAGCAGACGAAGGAGATGGGGAGTCAAATCATTGCGGCCAAAGGACGGACACACTATGGCATCGCCACCTGCGTCTGTCAGCTGGCGGATGCAGTAATCAATCAGAGGCCAACGATTGTTTCCGTTTCTTCGGTCCTTATGGGTGAACACGGCTGCAGGGGGGTTGCATTGTCCGTACCCAGCGTGGTTGGACCAGCGGGCGTTCAACTGCGTATCCGTGAGAAGTGGGTTCCGGAAGAATACCGCGGATTCTTCGACGCAGTAGAAAAAAGTCGACAGGTGTTATCAAAAATCAAAAAGTAGGGAATCTAAGCCCGAGCGGGAAGCATCTCAAATGCTTTCGAATATGTACTACCAGCCTGGCGTAATACGCTTCCTCGCCCGCATCTATTACCCGGAAAAACTCCTTCCGGAACCATTCCTCCGCCAGCAGCAGGCCGTAGGCGATGTGCATGGTCTGGCGGGAAGCGGGAAGTCGCAGATATTCCGGCAGATAGGCGTCATTCTGGAGGTCGATGTCAGGGATATCCTGCACATCCGTGGAAACATGGTAATTCTTCTCCGCCTCGCCCCGATGGGCGATGGCGAACTTGTGGGCCCGGCGGTAAAGCGCCGGGTCCGTTTCTGCAATGACGGCCATAGCCTCCAGCCAGTTGGTGCCCGCCGTCTTCACATGGACATGGCCGCCAGTCACCCGCCCCACGGTGGAGAAGACGGAGAACTTGTCCGATCCGGAGTGCAGAGACAGCTTATAGCCGAAATGCTCCGCAATTTTCTGATGCACCTCGAAATCCCGGGCGAAAGCGTGCAGGTCACCGGAGTACTCGACGCCCTTCTCGAAGGTTCCGGTGAAGTGGGGAGCGACGCTGTCGGGCTTTACACCCTGCATCGCCAGCTCGCTTGCGATCACGAAATGCTCCGCCGGTGTGGTGACTGTCAGCGTTTCGTCAATGGAAAGCTCAAAATCCGCGTCAGAGCTGCAATCCTTCCGGATATAGCGGTAACAATCGATGGCGTGTTCAATAGCCTTGTGGAAGGTCAGCACGATCCGCTGCAACTCGGCGGGGGAAAGACAGCCCACCATGGGAAGTTCCTTTCCCAGATAACCATGTTCATAGTGTTCCCGCAGATCAGCCGGTAAAAGCGTGTAGGCTGCAGCCGCCTCCTCGTCGGAGAACGCAGCGGCCTTTGTGTCGATCTGCTCCGAGCAATCCAGGGTGATCATGCTGCAACCACTCTCCAGAGCGTAAGCGATCTCGTCCTTTGTCTTCAGATGATCCCCGTCGGCCCCGTAGCCGCCCCGGTAGCCCTCCTGGAAGACGCCGAAGGCAGCGGCAGCGATTACCTCGGCAAAACTGCGCTTCGTGAGTTTCAGCTCCCGCATGGACTGCTGAGCAAAGACGGGGAACACGTCATACCCCGAAATGGCTCGCACATGTCCCGGCGTCGCCAGGCCCAGCCGGTCCCCCAGGCCGATGGTGAAGGGATGTTCCCGGTGGCTCCGGGGCCTTGTATAAGGAAACAGCGCCATCAGCGCCCGAGCGTTCTCCGCTGTCAGGGGACAAAGCAGCAGCCCACCATTATCGTCGCCGATGAACTCGCCGTCACCAAGGACGGCGAGCTTTTTAACGCCATCTGCCCGGACAATGGCGCAGACGGTCCCGTTTGTCTCATCCAGTGATTTGGGATAAACAGCGAGCCCAAGTGCTGCTGCTTTGTTCATGAATACAGATTTCCGATCAGTCATAACTGCCTCCTCTGCGCTGCGGCTGCCCTTAACAAAGGGCAGCCGCACTGTTTTCTTGATGATTAAATCTCTCCCGGTCGATCCAGAGCCCAAGTGCTGGGTTAGGTATGTAAAAGACTTCCTCGCCCCCCGCGGTGTTGAAGCCACAGCGGAGCCTTTCCGGGTCATAGAGCTTTGCCACCTCATCGAAATCCGCCGCAGCATACCCCACGCTTCGGATCTCCTCCTGCGAAATGCGTTTCACGGCGTAGGTGATGGAAAAACGCCCATCGGAAGAGCCGTGGATCAGGTGGGCTGCTGCCCCCATATTGGCCCGCAGATCGTTATTTCCCGGTGCCTCCAGGGCTTCCAGTGTCGTCGTGCGGCTCCGGTAGCCGTATTTGCGGATCAGCCGGTCGCACTCCGGATCCTCACCGAAGCGCTCCACCCCCGGCGCCAGGATGAGAAGCTCGCCGCCGTCTGCCATCATCATCCGCGTGCGGTAGACGGCCTTGTTTCCCAGCCAGGTGCTTTTGAATTCCTCTGGGTCCAGATAAACGACGCATTTTTTGACGCCCCGGGGCACAAAGTCGATGTTCCTCTGCTGCGCCAGCTTCACCGCCTCTGTGAGACAGCGTCGGTCCTCCCCGATGAAGAGCCCGTGGGTGCGGATCCTTCCCGTCGGCACCGTGGTGACGGTCAGCACCCAGAGGAGGGGCCGATCGGCCAGAAAATGCTCTAGCGCATAGTCAAAGAGCTTCCGCACCGGCGTGTGATCCCGCCCCATCATCCGCTCCATGCCGTAGACCGCACCGATGATGTGGGATTTGTTGATCATATCGCTGCCGCCTACGCCCACGAACAGATTCTTGGCGTGGTTGGACATTCCGATGACCTCGTGGGGCACCACCTGCCCGGGGGAGATGATGAGGTCGTAGCTCTCGTCCATGACCCGCCGGTTTACTTCTACGCTGACGCCTTCCCGCCAAAGACCCTCCGTGATCTCGCTGACGTACTCAGCGGGGACCTCGCCCAGCTTCATCACGTCATGCCGCCAGTCGTGGACAAAGAATCGCTCCGCTGGGATGTCCCCGAACATCTTCTCCCGCTGGGCGGGGGAGAGGGGAGCATGGGTCCCCAGGGCAGGGAGAATGTCCACTACTGCGCCACGCTCTGTCAGCGCATGATAATAGATATTCGTAATTGTACCCGCTCCGGAATGGAAGCGGGTATAGTCCGGCGGAAGAATTAGGACCCGTTTTGGCTCTTTTCCTTCCAGAGATCGGAACAGGCAGTCCCGGATCTCCTCTTCGCTGAGCCCCTCCGGCCCTTCCGCTACCTGATACAGTTCCATCCTTAAACCCCCGAATAGGCGCGGAACCCGCCGTCCACGGGCAGCACCACTCCGGTAATGAAGCTGGAGCAACCTTCATCGCAGAGGAAGAGCAGCGAACCAATTAGCTCCTCCGGCTTCCCAAAGCGGCCCATGGGGGTGGCGGTCAGGATCTTCCCCGTGCGGGCAGTGGGGCTGCCGTCCTCGTTCCACAGCAGCTTCGCGTTCTGCGCTGTGGAGAAGAAGCCGGGGGCAATGGCGTTGATCCGGATGCCACTCCCGGCGAAATGCACCGCCAGCCACTCCGTAAAGTTGGAGACCCCTGCCTTGGCTGCGCTGTATGCGGGGATCTTGGTCAGGGGCGTAAAAGCATTCATGGAACTGATGTTGACGATGCAGCCATGACCGGCACGGGCCATATCTGCGGCAAAGACCTGGGTGGGGAGGACCGTTCCCAGAAGATTCAGGGAGAACACCTCCCCAAAGGCAGTCTCCGTCAGATCGAAAAAGCTCTTTTTCGACGGGTCGTCCATGGTCCCTGCCGAGAAAAACTCGTCGTCAGCGGTGGCGTTGGGCCGGTTGCCCCCGGCCCCGTTTACCAGGATCTCGCAGGGACCCCAAGTGGCTTTCAGCTTCGCACACGCCGCCATCAGCCCTTCCCGGTCGGTTACGTCGGCCTTCAAGCCCAAAGCCTCGCCTCCGTCAGCCCGGATCTCCGCGGCCAGAGTTTCGACCTTTTCCGCCGTGCGGCCCAGGATCGCCACCTTAGCGCCGCAGGCCGCCAATGCGCGGCAGAATTGGGTGCAAAGGACCCCAGCCCCGCCGGTAACTACTGCGACCTTATCTGTCAGATCCGGTTTGAATGGAAGTACCATGATCGCTCCTCCCTGTCTTACGCGTTGTACGTCCCGGCGGCAGTGCCGCCGCCGTGGCCTGTCCAGTCCGTGTGAAAGGATTCGCCTCGCGGTGCGTCGATGCGCTCGTAAGTGTGCGCGCCGAAGTAGTCCCGCTGGGCCTGGAGCAGATTCGCTGGGAGCCGCGCGGTGGTGTATCCGTCGAACCAGCTGAGGGCGGAGGTGAAGGCCGGTGCGGGGATCCCTGCCGAAAGCGCCCAGGCCGCCACCTCCCGCCACGCGGGCAGCAATTCCCGAATCACGCTTCGGAAATAGTCGTCCGTCAGCAGATTATCCAGCGCCGGATCCCTGTCAAAGGCTTCCCGGATCTTCCCCAGGAAAGAGCTGCGGATGATGCAGCCACCCCGCCACATGAGGGCTATGCCGCCGTAGTTGAGGTTCCAGCCATAGGTCTCCGCCGCGCTGTGCATGAGCTGGAAGCCTTGGGCGTAGGAGATAATCTTGCTGGCATAGAGGGCTTTGCGGATCTTCTCTATAAACGCGGACTTGTCTCCTGTAAAAGCAGGGATCTCCCGGGGATAGAGGGCGGACGCCCTTACCCGGTCCTCCTTTTGAGCGGAGAGGCAGCGGGCAAACACAGCCTCTGCAATCAGGGTGAGGGGTACCCCCTCCTCCAAAGCAGCGATGCCAGTCCACTTTCCGGTGCCCTTTTGGCCCGCCCGGTCGAGGATGTATTCCACCGTCGTTTCGCCTTTTTCATCCTTGTAGCCCAGGATCTCGGCGGTGATGCCGATAAGATAGCTGTTCAGCTCCGTTTCATTCCAACGGGCGAAGACTTCCCGCATCTCCTCGCTGCGCATGCCCAGGCCGTCCCGCATGAGCTGATACGCTTCACAAATGAGCTGCATATCCCCGTATTCAATGCCGTTGTGGACCATTTTGACGAAATGGCCCGCGCCGTTTTCCCCCACCCATTCGCAGCAGGGAGAGCCGTCCTCCGCCTTGGCACAGATTCTCTGGAAAATGGGCTTTACCAGCTCCCAGGCGGCGGGGGAACCGCCGGGCATCATGGAAGGGCCGTTCAGTGCACCTTCCTCGCCGCCGCTGACGCCGCAGCCTACATAGAGAAGACCGTGGCTTTCCGCCAGCGTAGTGCGGCGCATGGTGTCGGGGAAGTGGCTGTTGCCTCCGTCGATGATGACGTCCCCAGGCTCCAGCAGCTCCAGTAGCTGTTGGAGCAGGTCGTCCACCGGCTGCCCAGCCTTCACCATGAGAAAGACCTTCCGGGGCGTTTTCAGGGAGGCACATAACTCCTTCAGGCTGTGACAGTCTAAGATACCCGTGTCCTTGCCCCGTCCGGCGACAAAACGGTCCACTTTTTCCGCAGTGCGGTTATAAACGGCCACGGTGAAGCCGTGAGAGGCCATGTTCAGAGCCAGGTTTTCTCCCATGACCGCCAGGCCGATCAGGCCGATATCTCCCATTGCCATGCTCGCCGCCTCCCTCATCTCTGTACCCGGGCGTTCCCGGCGTACACGTCCCAGACCTGCTTCTCATCCGCAGGCTCCGCGTAATCGTTGAGGCTGGAGGCGGCCAGCACGCCGCAGGCCCAGCCAAAGCCGAGGCACTTTTCCGCTTCCCAGCCCATGAGAACGCCGTAAAGCAGACCGCCGCTGAAGCCGTCCCCGCCTCCGATGCGGTCCAATACAGGGATGGGGCGTGGTTCTTCCACATACCATTTGCCGTCTCGCCAGAGTATGGCACCCCAGAGATGCTCGTTGGCGGAGATGGCCTGGCGCAGTGTGGTGGCACAGAACTGCACCTGGGGGTATTCTTTCAGCACCTGGCTGATCATGGCCTGGAAGGAGCCAATCTTTCTCTGCAGATCCCGGCCCCCGGTCTCGGGGCCGGTGAAGCCCAGGCAAAGCTGGAAATCCTCCTCGTTGCCGATTAGGATATCCGCCTGGGAGGCAAACTCCCGGAAGGCTTTTCGCAGCTCTTCCTCCCGCCCCTTCCAGAAAGCGGCCCGATAGTTGAGATCAAAGCTCACCACCGTCCCGTGAGCCTTTGCCGCCCGCACCACCTCCAGGCAGCAGGCAGTGGTCTCCGGGCTCATGGCGGCGATGAGACCGCTCAGGTGCAGGATCGCCACGCCCTCCTGCCCGAATATACGCTCCAGGTCGTAATCGGCGGCGCACAAGGTCTGGCCCACCTCTCCGGCACGGTCATTCCAAACTCGCGGGCCCCGCAGGCCGAAGCCGGAATCCGCAATGTTGAACTGGTGCCGGTAGCCCCAGGGCCCGCCCTGGGGGATCTCCGGACCTTCATAACTGATGCCCCTTGCCCGCAGCTGGGCCTGAATGAAGGCTGCGATGGGACTGTCCTCCACGAAGCGGGTCAGGGCCAGGCAGGGCTTTCCCAGGCTGGAGGATACGTTCAGCACGTTGGTCTCCGCGCTGGTGGCCTGGAGGTAAAAACGGTTGGAATTGTGGACCGCCATCCGGTCCTCCGGGGTGATGCGCACGCCTATGCTGGTCACGCAGGCCAGGGCGTAACGATAAGTATGTTTGAGTTGGATATTCATAGTACCTCCTGATAATTCGATGAGGTGTACCGTCAGATTTCCAGAACAATCAAGAATATCCCAAAGTGCCTAATCTAAGGCTATTATAGCACAGCCTGTTTCAGAAAGCTATAACCCGTGAGCCGACCGAGCGATCAAGCCCACAGGACGCTGCCTCGCAAAATGCGAATGGAGGCATCAGATAGGGTTGACAGGAACGCCTACGGATGATCGGGTGAATTGCGCCTGGTCGTATGCATATTCATACCAACATACCTTAATCTTCCATTAACGATAAAGGACTGAGCGAGCTCAGTAACGATTGCCATTGTGCGCAGAGCACGGTATATCAAGCGTTTCCGCCGTTGCCATCTCCAGAATAGAACGGGAAGTCTTTTTGGCCCCGAAAGTAGATTTAGGTATTGTTGTGAAGACTCCTCCAGAGGATTATACTGAGACCATTCTGATCAGATATCCGGCGGCCCCTTGGTTGTCATTCTGCGCAGTCGTCAAAGGATAAGGAACCATTTGAACTGCCTTTGTACGAAAGCCGAACTGAAATCATACGAAACTCGTACTGCATCTTTATTGTATCTGAATTCTGCATGTGTTATATTGTTAGCAGCTGAATTTGCGCACTGAGACCGCCACGAGTTCCGTGGCGGTCTCAGTGCGTTCGGACGCAAATGCCCATGGGGCCCCGGGCATCCCGGCAGCCTGTGATTGGCAGCGAAGCGCGTTCAGATCGGAGAAGCGATTTTGCCGGCTCCTTCTCCGCTGTATGGCAGTAGCGCAGGCTCTTCGCACAGGTCATTCCGCAGCCGAAACAGGCGAAAAACACATACCAGTTTTCACATTGAAAAGCGAACGGATCTTTATATACTTTCCGTCACTTTTCACTGACCTGAAGATGAGAGCGCGAAAACTGATATACCGCGGAATCACCGAAAGCGACCGGGTGTATTTGATCAGAGCAGCGGAAGAGCGTTTCGGCTCCGTCCCCGGCAGCCAGCCGGGGCAGCCGAGTCAGCCTTCGCATCGATGTTGAGTTCTGGACTAACAATGCGCTCTCATCCACAAACGAACAGGAGGTTACAAAATGAACATTTCTTTCACGGAGATCATGCGGCAGACGGCAGCCGACTATTGCAGCCTGGGTGATGACCTGAACCGGGTCGCAGGAAAGCTGGAAGCAAGGGAACGGTATAACCCGCGCGCGGAGCTTTATAAGCTGGTCTGCCGGGCGGAAGTGGACACGGTCCAGCTGCGGGAACTGGCTGCCCGGACGGACAGAAGCACGATCGCACAGTTCTACGAGGAAGTCGCTGGAGCGCTGAATATCGAGGTCCGGGAATATCGCGACTGGCTCAGGATCTCCCTTCCGGCGATCCTGCCGAAGCGCGGTCGGAGCTACGCGCAGGATTTCCTGATTGCGCCTATGCGTCAAGCCTTGGTTACGTTCCTGAGGAAGAATCCCAGGGAACGGATGAAGCAAGGCACGATCTGCATCGTCCATCAGTACGACGCATCGAAGAGCCCGCGGCGGGTCCGCGATTACGATAACGTCGAAACCAAACGGTACCTGGACGTGATCGAGGCACTGTTCCTGTCGAATGACAGCGGACTCAGTATCTCGGTCTTCCAGTGTACGGAACTCGGCGACGCAGATGCCACGGTTTTCTATCTGATGAAGCCGGAAACGCTCCCGAAATGGCTCACGAATCGGGCTGACGGTGAAGTCAGCCTCTCTGAGAAGGAAAGCAGCGACGAAGCCGGCCGGCTGGGTGAAGACGGGGACCGGGATGAGGCAGGCCAGCCCAAGCAGCCGGAGAACAGGCAGCCTTTGCGCCTGTACAAGATTATCAGTGAAGAGGAGATATTTTCATGACAAAAAAGGTTGACAGGATGTTGGATCTGCTGGTGCTTGTGGGGTATTCCGTCGCGTTTCCCGTCAAGCTGGCAAAAAGGCTCAGCGGTCATGAGCAATACGACCGCTGTGTGATGTACCGGGCGATCCGGGAGGGATATGTGCTTCTCATGCGGAGGGAAGGAAAGCGGCAGGTGATCCGTTCTCTGCTTCTGACGGAAAAAGGGGAGGACTACATTGCTGCACGGGACATTGACGCGCTGGCGATGATCTGGGGCCGAATGGGCAGGGCACCGAAGGTGTTCCCGTCGAAGGAAGCAAAGATCCTGAGGCTTCACGCCATTGCGACGGGGCTGGTCATGGCGAGGGCTGCGGGGGCGGTGATCCGGTCTTTGGAGAAACCGCCTATATTGCTAAGCTCCCGCGGCTATATGGATCCTCAGATCGATGAGGAGAAGGCGTATTATTACGCGCCTTTTGAGCTGCAGGCTGCATTTGAAGAACTGGACGACAGGGTCGAGTCAAAGACCTCACGGCTCATTGGGATCATTGTGCGGAAAAACCGCTGCTTCTGCATGTACTTCGCTGGGGATAAACGCATCTTCTGGCAGCGGCTCTCCGAGGAGAATCACGCTGTCGGCATCAAAGTACTTCTGCAGGCCAGAGGATTCCGGATCGACACGATCGAGCAGATCGTCATTGGGAATCGGATGAGCGTTGCGGAAAAGCTCTGCCGAAGCCCACGCCTGAAGGGCGACAAGTACTTCGTCGTCTCGGATTTCTACGACAGTTGCTATTTCGTGACAAACGACGCGGCGGGGGACCTGCTGCTCCCCATGATCATCCGGCCGCTGAACTATCTGGATTTTAAACGGCAGGCCCTGGCGTCCTATCTGCCGCCGAGGACAGTTGCGCGCATATCCGACGCGGAGGAAGCGCACACGGGCCGGTCGGTGATTCTCAATCATAGCTGCGATCTGCTGTTCCTGGAGCATCTCCGTCAGCAGTACTACGGATTCTATGAGAAGCCTATCGTTCTCTGCCATGATTACCAGCAGCAAGTCATGCAGAGCATTCTGGGCGATTCGGCGGAGGTCCGAGCTACAGATCAAACGGCAGATTGAAGGGAATTGTGGATTATTTGAAAACTTTTTGCTCCGGTGGGTGGTCAAATACCCCCCTTTTTCTACATTTATTATGAGAGGATCTTTTTTGACCTTTTCAGGATAACCGAGCAAGGAGCGTTCAAAAATGAGAAAAAGACAAACGAACGGGCTTGAAAGGGGAGGGTGAGCGGATGCCGAGATATAAAAGCAGACCGACCATCGTCCCCTGGCTCTCGGCGAGGCCGGATAACCGGGAAAAGCGATTCATCCAGGTGGGTGACTCGCTGCTGTTTTCCGATGCCTTTCAGGAGCTGCGTGTGGGAGCAAAACACTTGTATCTATGCATGGCAATGGAGAGCGGGGGAAAGCGGGACTTTCAGTTCCCCACAGCCGCGGCACGGAAATACGGGATCTCGTCAACGTCCTTCTGGAGCTATGTGCGTGAATTGGAAGACAGTCATTTTATCATTTGCCGATCCAACAAGCACCTGCGCCGGGCCAATGACTATAGCTTTTCAGACGGATGGAAAACAATGAAGCCGACACCGTTTGAACGCCCGCAGGCGATGGCTATATGTAGTAGATCTGACCGGAATCCGGATAGTGGGAAAGAGAGTTCAGATTCACTGGTTGGCCGGATTCCGGATAGTCCCCGGGAGAAGGACAGATGTTCATAACCGGAATCTGTATAAGAACAAGTGCTGAGACTAGCCGAATTCCGGACAGTCAAACAATCCGTACCGGTATCGTTCCGGACTGGGTAAGGGATAATCGACCGCCACTGGATGCCAGCGCGGAAAAAGGGGCTTGCCGCAGCCTGAAAGAGCGGGAAGAGGAACGCTTTGCCGAGAAGCACCGGGCGCTCAAGCGGGCCAAATCGCAGAAGAACTGCCAGCTGCGTGATGCGTGACGACGGACGACAGGCATACTGCCGCGTCAAATGATTTAACTGGTTGAGCAGCCCCGCTGAATTATCTCCACTCTTTTAGGGCCCTGCCCCGGGCGGAAACGATCTTCGCCTGGGGCACAGGAGGGAGTCATAGGCTTCCGAACAGCGCCGCACCTTGGCCAGTGTTTCATCAGCCATTCTATCACATTGCATCAGGCCCATAAGTAAAGATGGCGTGGTATTGGAAGCTGCCGGATATCCGTAGGGTTGATTAGCTGCCTTTCTTTTCTGCGTAATTGCGAATAACCCTAGTATGCTTTACTTTTCTGCTCTCTGATGGTATTGTTAAGAGCGAGAAAGAAAGGCGATAAAATGAGAAGAATTAACGTTAATACTGATAAAACAGGAAAACAATATATACAGCTGCAGTCTTTGCGAACAAAGCTGCTCAGTATAACAGAATACCCGTTTCTTTTCCTGTGTGCGGCCTATCTTGTAAGACGAGCTTTGACTACGACCATGCTTTCCGTACAGTTGCCAAGAATGCTGAACGGGATGGTGTTTTCCTTGCTGATTCTCGTCGCTGTGTTTCGTGCAGCATGCCAGTTCCGGGACAAACGAACGTGGGCAGCGCTTGCCCTTGCGGCGCTCTATTTCGTTTCGTGGGACAGGAACACTATGCCGTTCATCGCGCTGCTCACTGTCGGCTGTATAGGTATACCCTATCGGAAAGTGCTGGTGGCTTTCCTGGCCGCAGTTGGAAGCATGCTTGCCGGTACTGTGCTCTTCGCGTTGAGCGGCAGTGTGATAAACCTGATTTCCGTGAGAAGAGGACAATTGCGCAGCTATATGGGCACGATCAGTCCGACAGATCTCGGCGCCATGATTTTCCTCCTGTCCCTTGCCGCATGGGTATGCCTGAAGAAACTGCCTGGCTGTTTTGCATTTATCCTGCCGGCAGCTTCCTTTTTCGTGATTCGCTTTCTGACGCATGCGCGCACCGGGATGATCTGCAGCGCAGCCCTGTTCCTTATGGCCTTGTACCTGCTGATCGACAGGGAAGTGATGGAAAAGAAGGGGAGATTGCATAAGCTCAGAAAAGCGGTAGATTTCCTGACGCAGGCTGCGTTTCCCGTTTGTATGGCGGCTGCTTTTGGATTGACTTTCTGGTATGCGAAGGGGCTTCCGTATGCCGGGAGACTCAATTCACTGCTGTCGGGTCGACTGGATGATAACGCCAGGTATTTCGAGGAGCTAAGAATCACCCCGTTGGGATATGCATTCAGCCAAGTAGGGAACGGCGGCTCCAGTTTTGCCCCCCGTGAGTACTCCTGGATCGATGTGTCCTATCTTCGCGTTTTCTATATGTATGGTTTTGTTACCCTGCTGGTGATGTGCGTTCTTTGGGTGCTGTTCACACGGCGGGCGTTGAAAGCGGGCGACCGTAGGCTGGCGTTTGCCCTGGCGCTCATCGCCATCCAATCGTTTTCGGAGCATCATTTCATGGAGGTCCATTACAATATCTTTCTCATCCTCCCTTTTGCCGAACTGGCTGGGGGCGAAGTTCCCTCAATCCGGACGGGTGGGACAGTGTCCGGGATTCATCGGTACAGATGGGTAAAACCAACGGTTTGGGCGATGGGGCTCTGTGGGGGCCTTATGCTTCTGCCCCGTGTGCTTTCCAGCCTGAACATCTGGAATGATCAGGTCGGAGGGACTGAAACGGGGCGGCTTTTGCTGCTGTTCGGCGTTATCTTACTCCTGTGGGCAGGTGCCTTTTTCGTTCGCGATCTGGGTTGTATGGCCGAGAGCCTGGCTTCTCGGACCAAAACGGCAAAGAGAAACTGGATATGCCCAGCGGTGCTCCTTGCCGCATTTGTCCTGGTCGGGGTAAGCAACGACCACATGATCCGTGCGGGGATGGAGGCGCATGCAGCTGTCCTGGAAGCGGATGCAGACGCGATACGCACGATCTCATCAGCAAAGAGGGGAAAGCTTTACGCCGCCGAATACACAGAACTTTATGCCGCAGAATTCGAAGGTGTCAGCCGTTCCGTTTTTAGCGGTGAGGATCTGGCGCGGTATCGGGACACGACAGTCATCGTTCCCGAAAACAGGGATTCTGGGGTGTTTCGGAGCAAGGGGTTTCTCTACAGCAAGATATCCGACGCACATGCAGTCTATACCAACGACGAAAGCGTAATGCGCGCTCTGGAAGAAGCTGGTTACAGCATCACAGGTTACTGCCCCACGGTGAACAAGGTCGAGCTGGAACAGAGAATAGACGACGTAGTTCTTATCCCCTCGATCGACGGAGCAGTACATTTAGGCGGGGATTCCGGGCTCAATATGTTCCAGTCAAATCTGGATTTCTTCAATGGGTACGATGTGGACTTCCCCTCCGGCCGTTATACCGTCACGTTCAGGCTCAGCGTCGATCCGGCGCTCTATGAAACGGATTACCCGGTCTGCCATCTGACAGTCAGTTCTCCTGTGTATAAAACGACGCTATGGGAGACAACAGTATACAGAAGCTGGTTTGATGCCGATGGCAGCCTGGATGCGAAACTGGTATTTGAGACTGGAAACACGCCCGCCATCGTATTTGCCGTGCAGATGAAGGCTGAAGAAGCCTTGAGCCTGCGTGAAATCACTTGGCAGAGAACGCCTCTCTATGACGTCCGCCCGACCTATGATGCAAGGGGCCTTCTGATGCGAGAGACGTATTATGACCTCAAGGGGGATATGACGACAAATCGGGACGGCTACGCCTCCTGCAGCTATGAATTCAATAAGAGTCGTGCTATCACAGCGATCCACTATTATGACGAAGCGGGGCAACCGGCCGAGAAAAAAGGCGAGTACTCCGATCTATATCGCAGTTATGATGATAGCGGCCGAAGAATACGGGAGGAGTATTTCCATCCGGACCAAAGCCGGGCGGTCACAGCTTGCGGTTACTCCGCGATCGAGTGGGAATATGACAGTAAAGGGAATATATGTGCGGAAAAATACCTGGACACGGCACTATGCCCGGTTATGATCACGGACGGATATTCCGAGGTCCGGAGTGATTATGACGAAGACGGGAACATGACAACAGAGCTGTATTATGATACACAAGAACGATCTGCTGTTCTTGCGGAAGGGTATTCCGGTATCAATTATACCTATGACGAGGACGGTGTGCTTATAGAGCTTGTATTCCTGGATGCCAAAGGCAATCCCGTCCGTACCACACAGGGGTTCACGGTCATAAAACGGAGCAGCAACGATGCGGGACAGTTGGTTTTCGAAGAGTATTGTGACTCAGAAGGACAGCCTGTCGCGACGACCTGCGGCTATTCAGCGCGGGAAAGAATATATGATGGTTCTGGCCGCGTCTGGATGTATCGCTATTATGACAAACAGGTGTTCTGTCCGGAGATGCCGCAACTCCACTGCGAATATAATGACCTTGATCTGCTGACAGAAGCCATTTGCCTGGCTGAAAACGGAGAGAAGATGCAATGTGCCGAAGGATTCTCAACCGTTCGATTTGAATATGACGCTTTCGGCGCACGCACGGGAGTGCGGTTCTATGCCTTAAACGGGAACGAGGTCGATCTCTCCGAGGAACAGAGAGAAGCCTGGCTGTGGTGTATATCCTGATATCTTGACACTCCCACCACTGAAGTAGTGGGCTTTCCCGGCGCAAAGGGGGTGTAAGGAACAAGGAGAGTGCTCCGCACATGGTACATTGGCGGAGGGGATACCGTCACCGAGCATGGAGGAATCCTGGGACGAAGGCAGTATGGACAAAACAATATACCGTGTGTATAATATCATGATAAGAAACATGGTTTGAGCGACCGCAGGACAAGCTGGCGGCTGCTCAGGCGAGTAAAACAGCGATGGCTCCGCTGCGGAGGGGCGGAGAAACTGTTAGCGCCGGGCCCCACGGGGGTGACGAGGACTGGCAGTTGTCGAAAGACTCGGCGGATGCTGCCACGGCGCCGGTGCGCCGTCAGGGAGGAAGGAAAAAGCGGAATCGAAACCGTAACAGAGGTCTTCCCGACACCGGAAATCAAGAAAGCATACCTTCTGTTCATCCTGTTCTACAGTAATCTGCTGGATAAGGCATGGTACGCTTATAGCATCTTGGGCTGACAAGGATGAGTTCTGAGCAAATAGAATCCCTCTCGGTTTTGATGACCAGGAGGGATAGCTGCGCTTTTCTTACGCGGATTGATTTATGCGTTAAGGGCCTGAACAGTGCCATGCAACTCTTCATCATAAAGACAGCGCAGGTATTCAGGACCTTCTTTCCAGATTTCAGTATCGAAATCAAACAGGTCTTCGTAGGTTTTCGATTGTGAGAAAGAGAGTATGGCTTCCTCGAAGGGAATACGCTGTTCCTCAGCATAAGTGAGCAGCATACAGCGCATCACCGAGATCGCAGTCGCTTCTTTCCGATCTGGGGTTATCTGATTAATGGTAGTCTCCATAACGATCACTCCTAATGAATGCAAGGGAAGCAATGGCTTCTTTGGTCCGAAAGCAAAATTGATCTTTCAGCCGGTCTGCTTCCAGCAGTTCGATTGTCGTGTGGTCTGCACGTTCAGTTCCCGGAGTTCCATAGGCACCAGAAACGTAGTTGTTCAGTGTAACGGCAGTCTGGTCATCAGCAACTTTCCCACCGATGATGTCTACGAGGGCATACTTTTTCCTGAGCTCAGGGAATAAATCCCTGCTTCTGTTGCACGCTGCGAAGTGAAGCCATTCTTCATCGGCTTCAATAAAACAGTGGATGAAAAGGTTGGGGTTCGGGTGGACTTGGAATACGGATACTTTTCCATCGGCCTCTTTGAAGCTATCCGCAATAATCCCTCGACGTTTTGCTTTGCGGACAGACGCCGGAATATAGGATGCTGCCCGCTCCGGAGAAGACGTCAGATAGAAGCCTTTTCCAAAGTCAAGGCCATACCTGCACAGAGAAAGATCAATCTGGGCAACCTCTGTATAGCTTCCGTGATAAAGAATACCGTCCTCAGGGATGCGTATCATACCGAGACCCCCTTGCGGCGAAGGATATCTTCGACATCATCAAGGGCGCGTTCATAACTGCTGACATGCAAAAGATCGTAGCATTCGGATATGAAGCCAAACAGATCATATTTCCTGAACAGTTGTGCGCATTGAGATGGTGAGATATTCCATTTTCTTTGGGCTTTGCGGAATACCCAGCACTGCATATCCGCAATACCAATTTGCTCCTGACTCAAAGCGAACACCTCCTGTTTGCATATAAAATCCCATAATCAGTATACCTTAAAAGCCACCTGATAGCAACGAGTTTATTGTGAACTATATCTTAAAACAAGGAAAGAATGTGCATACGGGAGCTTGATCGAAAAATGCCAGGGCCGGGAAGCGGAACGATGGTTCCTCTTTTCCCGGCCCTTTTCAGCCATGTCAGCCGCGGCGCTTTGCCTTGCGGTAATCCTTCCAGTCCAGCAGCTGGCCGCAGCGGTCACAGCAGGCCTGAAACTCCCGGTCCAGCGTTATGTCGCAGCGGGGGCAGTAGTAAAAGGCCTGATCGCCGTGAAAGCTTCGATTCAGTCGATATTCCGTGATCTGGCGGGGCAGACGGTATTCCGCCAGCCGGAACAGCAGTTCCCAGGGAAACAGGCCGGCAAGCTCGGCGGTTTTGACATCGGCAACCATTACTCCGTCTCCTCCGTTTCCGACATGAATTCCTCCATGGGGATCTCCAGAACGACGCTGAGGCGGTAGAGCATCGCAGCGGAGGGATTGTCCATCCTGCCGTTCTCCAGCTCGCGGAGATAACGTTCCGTGGTATCCGCCCTCTCCGCAAGCAGGATCTGGGAGAGCTTGCGCCGCTTTCGGGCCGCCTTGAATTTCTTGCCGTCGAAGTACACCTGCATCAGTTCCGCCCCTTTCCCGCAAAGCATACAGTATCCGGGATGGAGACTGTGAGGCACCGGAGTTCCGATTTTGATATTTTGTCGAAAAATATCCTGACTGTTATGCTGTAAAGCATAGAATAATCCTCTGCGGGAAGCTTGGACGGAGCGTTTGGGAGCACTCCTCTTTCTATCCCCCTTTGCCGGCTGCCCTTTGCCGTTCTCCCGCTGTTCATACAGATTTGAAGCGCCGGGCTTGTGCTCCGTTAGCCTGTGTAGGAAACCGCGGGAGGAGCGACGGCGAAATGCCCATAAAGAAAAGTACCCTGGCCGGGGCTTTGCCCGGCCAGGGTACTAACTCGTTGGTTGGGTATTTTCGGGACTACCTAAGAACCGTAAGAGGTGGGGGTGTTTTGCGGAATGGTGTCGCTGTCGCCGTCCTTCTCCGCATAGAAGTATACGATCGCATAGTAGTTTTTCGACGCGGAGCCTTCCGTATAGGTGACGTGACTGCTAAAGACACCTGAATTGGTATCTATCATTGCTGATGTGTATTGACTGTCATTCGAATCGAAGGTTTTCACTCGGCTCCATGTCGTTCCGTTTTGTTCAATAATACGGATCTCTGTTGCGCCGATCTTATCCATGAAATTACAGCCAACGATGTAAAAATACACGTTGACGTCGTCGCCGGAGCGGGTGATATAAGCGTTGGTGATTGCTATGTATTCGCTGGAAGTCTGCGATGCATAGGAAACCGTGGAGAGAAGCAACGTCAGGATAATTGCAGCGATGAATACTCGAAAAGCTTTCTTGTTCAATTCCGCACCTCGTAAATAGAATCTATGATCTGCTCCAATTCAGCAACGGAAACGTTGCCGACAATGGAGGCGGTGTAGTCTTTGATGTACCAGGTAGCAGTCAGGTGGTTTACATCCGAAAATATGTAATGAATCGTGTTTCCGGCGATATATTCTTCGGGATCGGATTCGCTCCTCTGGTATACAGCTGTATCAGAGATTGAAGAGGGAACGATGGTGATGAATAGAACACGATCATGTCCTTGGTATGCTTCATAGAGAAAAACAGGATCCAGTTGAATCCTTGCGGTTTCCCACTTCATGTCCTCCGGCAGCCAATGGGGGTACAGTGGTTCGTCGATTCCCAACGCGGCCAGCGCAGTGGGAATGTCCTGCATGTCCTCTGCGCCCGGTTCCTCCGTCACAAACCGCAGGTCCTCCCGGTTCCACTTCGGCGCCCAGCCCCAAAGCTCAAAGCCCATAGCGCTGGCGGTGACCGCTGCGCCAATCAGCAGCACGACGATGAGCGTTGCCACCAGAGCTATGCGCGTCAGTACCCGCACATTCCTGCGCCGTCCGACCTGACCTGATCCCGCCCGGCCCGGCCTCACCTCTTCTTTCTTATCGTCTGTTCGGATACCGAGCTGTGACAATTCTTCCCGATGCTCGGCCTGGAAAACCGCCCACTGCTCCTCGGCGCTGCGCTCATGCTCCAGAGGCTCCTTTTCCCGCAGCGCCGCCATGATGCGATCCAGCTCCACCGTCGTGTCGTCATTGATTTCGTCGGCGTATAAAAGGACGGTTTTCAGCGCCTTTTTCAGATCTTCCGGGGAGAGGTCGTCATATTCCTTCCCGATTTCGGCATCCTTCGCCTGGGACAAGTGCT
>JAEEGH010009783.1_pt1 | contig 22225 bp, 17 predicted proteins | sample 9134181 | NCBI WGS metagenome assembly JAEEGH01 (sample SAMN16246544, study PRJNA631951) | gut metagenome | biome: gut microbiome; feature: rumen; material: DP-attached | host: Bos | place: Iran: Karaj | collected 2018-10
CTGATTTTTGCCAACGACCGTGTAATGTGTTTGTTCACCGCCGAAGCACTGATACCCAGCACCGTGGCTGTTTCCGCGTAGGTCATCTCGTCATCATAGTGTAGACTCAGCACGCGTCGGTCTTGCTCAGTTAGGTTGTTGTCAATAACTTGTCTAAGTTGTTGTAGCAGTTCCTCGCGTTCCTCGTTCTCACTTGCAGTGATTTCTTGTTGAAGTTCTTCTTCCAACTGCCGCTGCAACTGTCTGGAACGCAACAGATGTAGGCATTGGTTTCGAGTGGCTGCCAACAAGTAGCCGCAAATGCTGTCATTAGCGATCTTGGGTTTGTTTCGCCAGATTTGAGCAAACACCTGATGCACTGCATCCTTGGCATCATCGGCATTCTCCACCATCGAGAAAGCCAGGCGATACATGTGCGAATAGCTGTCCTTGAACAGGCGTTCAAACTCTTGTTTACTGTAATTCATAAATGAATTTTGGTCTTTAATCGTATATAAGACCCTCAGACAGCCAAATCAAATACCCCCTCATTGCAAAAAAAATGGTCTTATGTAAAAAAGTCATCAATTGTGATTATCTTCTGGACCTTTCCGCTATGCTTTCCGTGAACAAGTCCAAAGGTGGTTACTAACGTAAGATGAACAGTTTGTTTGGCAGATAGAGTTTTCTTAAGCATTTCTACGCGGTGGAGCATTTTGGTTTCCTCTTCCTTGTCAATGGATAAGGGTATACCGTAAAACTTCATCTCGCAGAGGTTTACTATATTGTCATCGCGTTGAATTAAAAGGTCTATCTGTACTCCTGCTTTTTGTTCTGTACCTGGTACATTCCACGCAGAGATGGAAGTCCTGACTCCACCTATTTCCAGTGCTCGTTTAATCTGAGTTATGTGTTGCCAGCAAACCAGCTCAAAGGCAATACCTCGCCATGCTTTCATCACATCTGATGTGAAATTATCATTGATGAATGTGACATTCTCCTGATTCTTCTCCACATACTTCAACCAGAACAGGCAGAAGTTATCAATAAGCTTATAATACTCACCTGTTCCTTTTCCGTAAGGGCTATAACGCAAGATGAAGTCGCTCTCTGCAAGTACAGATAGCGTGTCGCTGAGGCCACCACCAAGAGGGAGACCCGTGGCGGATGCTATCTCATCGCGAGTAAAACCGTAGTTGCGAGTGGCAAGAAAACGGATGATCTTCTTACAGTCTTCCGAATTCGTAAAGATGGCTTTGAAGAGACGGTTGAACTCATCTTTCAGTCTTGGCTTGCTACCGAAAAGAATCATGTCTGTGTTTCTCTCAAAACTATAGCCCCTGCGGAAATAACTGAGGTAATAGGGTATTCCACCAAAAACCATATACGACTGGACAATGTCGTAACGAGATATTTCTATATTCTCATGCTCAAAATAGACTTCACACTCTTTGAGGGTAAAAGGATAGACCTTTATTTCGTCAGTAAGTCGACCATAAAGTCCTCCTTTGCTTCTCGACAGGTTGCTGAGCATCCAAGATGTTGCGCTGCCACAAACAACGAGCATCACATTATCACGGCCATTGCACCATCCATTCCAGAAGTTCTCAAAAGCAGACAGGAAGCGGCTTCGAGGTGTGTCCATCCAAGGCAGTTCATCTATGAAAATCACCATGCGCTGACCATTGTCGAGTTTCATGAGCAATTGTTCCAGCTGGTAGAACGCCTCAATCCATGACTTGGGTTGTTTGAAGCCTTCAAGACCATGATTCAGCATGGAATAGTAGAAACTCTCCAGCTGTGTTTTCATGCGATTCTTATCATCTTCCTGATCAACTGGCGATACCCCTGTATGCTGAAAGGTGAACTTATCTTTCAAGGTTTGCTTGATGAGATATGTCTTACCAACTCGCCGCCTACCATAAACAGCAACGAATTCAGGACGGTCACTATAGTAGAGTCGCTCCAACTCTTCTATCTCATGTTTTCTTCCAATAATTGTACTCATATTGATTATATTTTGCCGCAAAGGTAATAAAAATACATCAAACGGCAAAATAAAGTATATGATATTCTGCCTATTTGTGCGATTTTTAACATATTTGGCAGGTTTTCTGTGTATTTCACCTTGTTATTAAATAAAATCAAACACATTCTGCAAGAAATAACGAGCAAAACAACCGTAATGTCATGAGAAATTATTAATGTTGCAAGTAAAATTTGCAGAACGTGCTGAAAAGTCGTAATGCAATCTGTGTTCTAACAATAGTGGTTAATTAGCCGCCGCCCAGGCAGCAGTGGAGGAGTAATAATTCCTGCGTCATAATAATGAGATCTGTCCGCTTGGGCAGGTCCCTTTTTATGCTCTTATGATCTTATGAGGCTCATTCGACGATTATTGACTAAAAACGTCGCAAAATGTGCGCTATTTTGCTAATGTGTTTGGCATTTCACAATTATTTTAGTATAAGGAACTGTGCGCTTGGTAGGCCGCTTTCTTTCCTACAGCCGCCGATACATAGCCTTGCTGCCAAAGTCGGTGCTTATGCCATTGCGCAAGGCGTGCAGGAAGTTCATCTGAAAAACTGTCAGTCCGCAGGGCATCTGTTCCAAAATAAAGGCTGTTTTCATCATAACGCTAATGACCGATTCGGGTTAAACCACCTTATAAAACATTTCAACCTTAGGAAAAGGGCTCCCTAAGGTTGAAGTGTTTTTATTGTCCTCAGCTATTTCTTATTTCAGAAGGCTTTCGGGTAGTGTAGGCATGGCACCGTTCTGTGTGCAGACGAATGCAGAGACTTCGACAGCTTTCTTGTGGGCTTCGGGCACCGGCTTACCATTGAGAATGGCAGCGCAGAACGAACCTGTGAAGGAATCGCCAGCGCCAACAGTGTCGGCCACCTGTACCTTTGGCGTTTCCTGGAATGACATCTGACCGGGTGTGAAGACGTATGAACCGTTTGTGCCACAGGTAAGAACAAGCATGTCGAGGTTGTACTTGCCCAAGATGAGCCAGCACTTGTTTTCAATGTCAAGACCTGGATAGCCAAACATACGGCCGATGAGTACTAGTTCCTCATCGTTGATTTTCAGAATGTTACAACGCTGCAATGACTCTTTGATGATATCTTTGGTATAGAACTGCTGACGCAGGTTGATATCGAAGATCTTTACGCAGTCTGCAGGTGTGGCATCGAGGAACTTATGGATGGTTTCGCGGCTCACCACATTGCGCTGGGCGAGCGATCCGAAACACACAGCACGGCAATTGCGGGCTATCTGCTGGATGTCATCGTCGAACGGGATGTTGTCCCATGCCACGTTTTCCTTGATGTCGTAAGTGGGGATTCCCTGCTCGTCGAGCTGTACCTGTACGGTACCGGTGGGGTAGGGAACGCGGGGCAACAGGTCGTTCAATCCATGCTCCTTCAGAGCCATGATGGTCTCGTCGGCCAGACGATCTTCGCCCAAGGCACTGATGGCGATGGTATTGTCGGAACCTAGGAACTGACCTGCATGATAAGCGAAATTGGCAGGGGCTCCGCCCAGTTTCTTGCCTTCGGGGAGTACGTCCCACAGGACTTCGCCGAGTCCTACTACATAACGTTTCTGATCCATAATATTTGCGTTTTAGCGTTTGATTCTTGGTATATAAGTAAAGAGGTAGATGACGCCGATGGCCATAACTGCCACGGCACCAGCCTGACCCATGGCATCGCTGCAGAAGCCCATGAGAAGCGGGAAAATGGTTCCACCAAACAGACCCATGATCATCAGTCCAGACACCTCGTTCTGCTTGTCGGGAACGGTCAGCAAAGCTTCGCTGAATGCCATTGAAAAGATGTTGGAGTTGCCGTAGCCCACAAGAGCGATGGCTGTATAAAGCATAGCTTTTGTCTCACCACCGAACATGAGTGCCATACTCAGTGCCATGAGACATACACTGGCGATGAAAAACCAGCGTGTCTTCATGACACGAAGGAAGAATGAGCCTGTCAACGCACCAATGGTTCGGAATATGAAATAGAGAGAGGTGGCGAATGCTGCTTCGTTGAGTGTCATACCCACTCGTTCCATGAGCAGTTTGGGAGCTGTTGTATTGGTGCCCACATCGATTCCTACATGGCACATGATGGCCAGGAACGACAGCAGAACAATGGGCTTGCCCAGTAGCCGCAGGCAATCCATGAACGTTGATGACTTACCTTCGTTTATCTCCTCTTGAATAGGTGTTGCCCACAGTAGCAGTGTAGCAAGCACTCCGACGATGAAGTATACGAGGAACAATACTCGCCAGTCATAGCCAAAAGATGGCATCGCCTGTGTTGCTCCCCACATAGCCAGGTAAGGAGCCAGGAACGATGCAATGGCTTTGACGAATTGTCCGAAGGTCAGTGTAGATGCTAGATTCTTATTGCCAATGATGAGCATGGCCAGCGGATTGATGCTGGTTTGCATCAGCGCATTACCAATACCTAGCAGTGAGAAGGCTACGAGCATCACACCGAAGCTGTTGCCGAAAAGCGGGATGATCAGCGATACAACGGTTACTATAAGCGAGAGAAGCACGGTATTCTTACGGCCGATTTTGTTCATCAGCATACCTGTTGGAACGCTGAAGATGAGGAACCAGAAGAACACCAATGAAGGGAATACATTAGCTACGGAGTCACTCAGACCCAAGTCGGCCTTCACATAGTTGGAGGCGATACCCACCAAATCCACGAAGCCCATGCAGAAGAAGCAGAGCATCACGGGGATGAGATAGATGGATTTGTTTTGATTGCTCATAATATTGTGTTATTTTTTGATTTCGTAGATGGTGGCCTTGCCGCCTTTGATCTTGATGTTGTTGTAGGGTTCCGAAGGGAATACAAGGTTGGTCATCGCCATTTTACCTTCAGTATCGAAAGCCTCGATGCTGCAGCGGTCGATGAAGATACGCAACTGCTTGATAGAGCCGTAAGTGGGTGCAACGGTTTCGCAAGGGAATGCCTCGCTGAAGCTCACGTCGCCACTCTTAGCGCGGTTCATCGAGAAGGTCTGCTGCTGTGCATCATAGTGCATGATTACCTCTTCATTCTTGTTGTTCGACAGCAGAATGTCTGCAGAGCCTTTCAAATCAACTACAATCTCACAGGCCTCTGTCGGCTTCTTCACCTTCTGACCACGCAGAGCAAGCATCTCCTTCGAAGGCACCACACTCACATAGGTCTCCTCATTATATTTGAAGATACCAAGGTCACGGGCGATGGAATTGGCAGAACGGAACTGTTTTGTGGGTACCTGGTTGGCATACTGCCAGTTTGACATCCAGGCTAACACCACTCGACGGTTGTCTGGTGCATTATAAAACGACACCGTAGCGTAATGGTCTTTTCCGTAGTCCAACCACTTGGTCACCTTCGGCATCGACTCGCAAGTGAACTTCTTACCGTCAAAGTCGCCCACGAAATATTGTGTGGCGCTTCCACCGAAAGGACCGCCGGGGTTGATGTTGCATATCAGCACCCACTTTCTCATTTTCTCATTTTCTCCATTTCTCAATTCAAATAGGTCAGGACATTCCCATACACCGCCATGATTGCCGTATTCCTTGCCGAACGATGATTCATAGTTCCATGCCTTCATGTCGGCAGAGGAATAGATCTGCATCTCCTGGCCCACAGCGAGAATCATAACCCAACGTTTTGTCGGCTCATACCAAAACACATCGGGGTCGCGGAAGTCGGGTTGGTCTGACGTTATGACGGGATTACCTTCGTATTTCTTGAAGGTACGACCATTGTCTTTTGACACTGCCATTGACTGAGTCTGGTGATGTCCTGCAGAAGTATAGAACGCCACCACCTCGTTGCCGTTTGTCACACAAGACCCGCTGAAGATACTACCCAGCCAGTCGGGCTCAAATGTCAGCGGCTGACTCTCCCAATGAACCAGGTCACGGCTTGTGGAATGCCCCCAGTGCATGTTCTCCCATTGCGAACCGTAGGGGTTGTACTGGTAGAACAGGTGCCACACGCCATCCTTGTAGAACATTCCGTTCGGGTCGTTCATCCATCCGTACAAAGGAGTGTGATGGTAGATAGGACGGAACTTCTCGCGATTGGCGGTGTCGAACGTGTCAGAGAATTTGATCTCCTTCCAGCATACAAACTCGCCAACAGCACCTTTCTGGCGACGGTCTCCGTGAAATTCAATGTCGAGCAGTCGTGCGTTTTTCAGTTCATAGGGGACATAATAGTCTACACGGTCAATGGCCAGCTTCACATTGATGCGCTGCACCATCTCGTTCCGGCCGTCTAAAACTGCAATTGCCGCAATCTCTTCTGTCTCTTGAACAGGCAGCAGCACATACTTCTTGTCCTGTGTAACCCGCAACATGGCGTGTTTCTCGCCCAGAATCATAGGAGTCTGGGCTTTCATTGATACCGTCATTAGCAAAACGGTCATCATCATCATTAGTTTCTTCATATTCGTAGGTTTTAAGTTTTCTGCTGCAAAATTACATAATTTTTCCTATTTGCTCTGTAAATATTGATACAAATACTATCATATTACGTTCTTTGCAAGATATTAATCAGTTGCGAACCTTTTTCCCCAGCCAGACTAATGCCAAATACTGTTCAGACGCCGCACTTGTGCCTCATGGGTGGCACCACTGATGCTGAGTCGGTTGTAGATGGATCTGGGGAATACGAGATTGGTCATCGACATGGATCCATTCTGAGTGAATACTTCCACCGATGATTGGTCGACAAAAATATCGAGTGTCACTTCTTTGCCTGTGACATTGAGCGGAGCTTTCACTGACGGGACAGAGAAGGTGCCATTGAAGGATGTCTGACCAGTTGCCGACGTACGATGAGCCGTTAGTGTGCGTTCTGATGCTATGATGTCGAGGACATACTTCTCGTCCGTTGCATTGCTTAATGTAATGGTTGAGTTCTGGTCAAGGCTGACAGTGATGCGCAACTGGTAGGCATCTTTTACATCAAGGTCTCCGTCGGCCGCCTTCCAGTTGTCGGCTATTTTGTCAATCTCGCTGACTACGGTAGTAGCCAATAAGGTCTTTTTGTCATAGTTGATGAGTTTCAGTTCACGTGGCAGTGTCATGGCCGAGCGCCAAGGTGAACAGGGAACTGCACCGGCATATTGCCAGTTGTTCATCCATCCTATCATCACTTTGCGATCGCCAGTGTTGCTCCAAGTGACTCCAGCATAATTGTCCATGCCGTAATCTAACCAAAGCGGATAGTCAAGTTCATCGGCAGTAAAGGTCTTTCCATCGAATTCACCTAGGAAGTACATCATTCCTGAACCCAAAATAGGACCGCCGGGATTAACACTTACCAACAACACCCACTTCTCTCCCAACTGAATAAGGTCAGGGCACTCCCATTGTAGGCTGGGTCGTCCTGCCAATGCCACAAAGAATGTGCTTTGGTGTGTCCAGCTCTTCAGGTCGGGAGAACTGTAAAACTCTACGCCCATTTTCCAACCTTTGGCAAGTGCCATGATCCACTGCTTGCTTTGTTCGTGCCAGAACACTTTTGGATCGCGCAGGTTGTCGTCATCATTGCGTATGACGGGATTACCCGTGTAGCGGGTGAAGTTCTTGCCACCGTCAGTGCTGTAGGCAATACTCTGCTGCTGTTTCCCCTGCACGTCGCCAGTTTCTCCTGCCGAAGTGTAGAGGGCTATCATGGCATTGGCACCGAATCCAGCCGTGTTGTTCACGTCAATGACACAGGAACCGCTGAAGACTGCTCCCAGTTCGTCGCGTGTCATGGCCACTGGCTGTTCTGCCCAGTGGATGAGGTCGCTGGATGTCGCGTGTCCCCACGACATGTTGCCCCAGTCGTTGTTTTGCGGGTTATACTGATAAAAAAGGTGGTAAACCCCGTTCACATAGACCATGCCGTTAGGATCGTTCATCCAGTTCTCGGCTGGTGTGAAGTGAATTTGTGGGCGGTATTGCTCGGTGTAGCCGCTTTGTTTCGTCGGCTCGTTGGGTTGGGGCTGCTCTTCCTTTGGCTCGTCGATGAGAGGATTGTAGTCTTGTTTGGGATCGTCACTCGAACAGGCACAAATGGTAGCCACCATCGCGGCGGCTACCATAAACGAAGAAAAGAAACAAATTGATTTCTTCATAGCTATAAATAATCTAACTAATATGTATGAAACTACCTTGTCTTTAAGTATTCCAGAGAGTTCTTGGCCAGTGTGAGCACATTATCCTGATAGATGTTGTTCTTTGGGTGTGCGCTCTTGTCGGGAGTTCCGTCACTGTTCTTCATTGAGAACTCACAGCCGCCATTGCCAATGCAGAGCAGGGTACCCTTGAACTCTGTATTGCCCTGCTGGGCTTCCCAAACGTTCATCTGGCTGACCCACCATATCTGGCTGTCCCATGTGCCAAGAGGATAGATACCGTAGGTTTGGGTGCATTGTGTGTAGCAGGCCTCTTCCTGGTTTCCAATACCTGTCCATAGGCTGGGCAGATTGAAATACAGGCAATTATGGTCTTCTGTCCAACCTGGTCCCTTGAAGGCAATTAGCTTCGTGTCGGCCGTTGTCTCTACCTCAAGTCCCTTGTAGATGGGATGTGAAGAGTGGTCCTTTTTGAACTTGTGGTCGGGATTGAGCTCTACAGCCATCTTCCACACATCATTGTTTACACCGCCACCACCGAAGCCAAAGGCGTGGTCGTTGCCCTTCATCTCATCGAGACTGATGCGTCCCAGATGTCCGGCATAGACGGTGGCGTGGCTCCAAAGCAGCAGGCTGCCTCCTTGACGGTACCACTCGCGTATGACTGGTGTTGCAGCTTGTACGTCAGCAGGTATATTCCATACGTCGTTCTCACTCACGTTCTCCAAGTCGCGCAGCCAGAAAAGTACACGGAAAGGTTCTACCGCGCTGGCATCTGAAATGCTGCTGAAAGGTACGAACTGGGCAGTAGGATAGGTCTCATGCAGCCAGAGCCATGCTGAAGCCTCGTCATCGTCACCGTTCTCAACCAGTTCCTCGGGTGTGGCATAGATACTCAGGAATCCGATAGCCGTCTTACCGATGCGGAGTGAAGAACGGGTGGAGAGGGCTGTGCCTTTGTCATTGACAGCTGTCAGGATGACCTCCCAGGTGTCGCCAGTCTTCACATTGGGTATGGTATAGCTCGTTTGAGTGCCAGGGAGGGTCTCGCTGATGGTCTGCTTGCCGTTTGTGGCCGTCAGCTTGATGCTGGTGGCATCAGCAGCCTTGTCCCATACTACGAGAGCATCATAACCTCCTGTCTTGTCTACCTGACTCATTTGTACAGCGCTGATGCTGGTTGCACCCTCGCGGGTATAGGTTTTGATAACACCGGTGGAGAGGTTCTTTCCGTCAGAGAGTTTGAAGACGTATTCGAAAGGAACGTTCGTAGGAACTTCTCTCTGTGTGAAGCTGTTGCCGCTGACAGTCTCGCTTGAGAAAAGCGTGCCGTTGCGGTAGACTGACACCTGCATCGAAGCTTGTTGCTGGGGCCATGTCCAAATATAGTCATCGCCGTTCAACTGGCCTGTGATCTGTGAAGCATCGGGAGCCTTCAAAACCATGGCTTCGCGGTCGATGTCCTTGTCCTGACAAGAAATCAGGACCAAGGTTACCATCGCCATTATAAAGAATGATATTTTTTTCATAACTGTTTATTCTGTTTGTTCTTATACTATAACCTCTTAACTGTTAATTCATAACAAAGTTAATTGTATCCTTTGTTCTGTGTGTAGAGCCCGGGCACGTAATAGAGCTGGATATAGGGTAAGGGGAAGTACTCGTTCTTGGCCGGTGTGTAGTGTGCGTCCTTGTAGTACTGGGCATAGGTCTGACCATCATAGACAACGTCCTTTTCTTTCTCGAAGAACTGATTCAGTGTCTTAGAAGCAATGCCCCAGCGGCGCAGGTCAAAGTAGCGTCCATTTTCCATTGCCAGTTCCAGACGGCGCTCCCACTGCAGGCATTGGCGAGCCTGTTCCTTTGTAGAGAAATAATTGGAAGGATAGAGAGCTATCTCGCATTGGTTGGCAGCATATCCAATGTGCTTGGCAACGCTGTTCTTGGCGCGCTGACGGATGGCATTGATGATGGTGCGGGCATCCTCCAGTGCATTGGTCTCGATAAGAGCCTCTGCACGCATCAGCATGATGTCCGTATAGCGCAGCACATAATCGTTCATGGCAAAGGCCTGCCAGGGATTGTCGAAAGTCTCTCCCTTGGAACGCTGTGGAACCTCTTTCAGTGAAGTGTAGTATCCATAGGTGTTGGGTGTACGACTGTTGTCCTTTGTCATGGTGTACTCCGTCTCATATTTGTATGGGAAGGTAGGCATGCCAACGGTATGGAAGAGCCGCGGATCCCATTTCTGTGAGGTGGGTACACCATTGATGGGATAAGCAGTCTCGTTGTTATAGTCGTCGAACATGGGCAGACCGTCGCGGGTCTTGAAGGCATTGACAAGGTTCTGTGTGGGTTTGTGGAAATCCCATCCGCACGACCAGATGCCCCAGCAGCCATTCAGCATGTTGCTCCAGTTGGCACGACCGAAGAGGGTGTTGTCGTCCTGATAGTCAGAGTGCTGGACAGCAAAGACGCTTTCTTTCGAGTTCTTGTACTCGGGCAGGAAGATGTCACCATAGTCCTCTAAGTAGCCATACTGTGAATTCTGTACTTCCTGGGTGTACTTCAGCACCTCCTTCATATATTCCTGGTTGATGTGGCTGACACCTGTATTTGCCTCGTAACCGTCGCCCCATGCCATGGTGAGATAACATTTGGCCAAATAGGCAGCGGCTGCAATCTTGTTGACTCGTCCACCGTCCTGCTGTTGTGCGGGCAGTGCATCGTAGGCAGCCTTGAAGTCGGCGATGATTTTCTGCATCAGTTCCTCATGTGAGAAGGCATCATTGCGGGTCTGCTCTTCCGTATGGTTCTTATAGACCTCCTCATCGACCCAAGGTACCTGGTTCCATAGTTGTACGAGCTTGAAGTAGAAATGAGCACGGAGGAAACGTACTTCGCCTTCGCGGATCTTGGTTTTCTCTTCGCCCAATTTGTCCTTGCCATACTCTGCGAGTGATACGAGGGCGCGGTTGCAGCGTGAGATAGAGCAGTAGAAGTGATACCACAGTTCATCCATGTGGTCGGGCGTTGAGGCAGTCAGTGTTGACCATACCTCTACGGGATGGTAGTTGGTGTCAGTTGTTCCCGAACCACCTTTCATGGCATCGTCGCTGCTGACATCGCCGTAAGGCCAGAGGTTGAATGGATAGGTGTACCAGTCGTCGCCGAGCTTGGCGTAGGCAGAGGTAACCATTTCATCGGGCTGGCTCATGGCGAGGTCTTCGCTGATGACACCCTGCGGCTCAACATCGATGAAGTCATTGCAAGAAGTCAATGATCCGCAAACGATCAGACCTGCACATATTGCTTGATATATTGTCTTCATAATTCTTCTATTGTAATTAATTTCTTTATTCCTATATTCCTTAGACTTATTGATTCCTTAGAAACTCGTTTGGATACCGAAAGAGAAGCTGGTGCTGTTAGGATACATCCAACGGGGATTCTCAGGGTCGCTACAGGTGAGAGAACTGCTCTTCAGAGTGAGTAGGTTGTGGCCTGAGATGTAGACGCGGGCCGAGGTCATATTCACCTTCTTCAGCAGGGTTTCAGGTAAGTTGTAACCTATCTGTATCTGGCGCAACTTGGCGTAAGAACCGTTTTCTACAAAGTAAGTGGAGGCTCGGTTCTCATTACCTACGTTGTTGGTGGTCAGAGCAGGAATGGTGCTGCCGGTGTTGGCTGTAGTCCAGGCTCCGAGCATGCGGTTACCCTTGTTCGATCCTGCATCGGTGATGGAGTAGAAGTCGGTCTGGAACTTCTGGTCGTTGTACACGTCCTGACCAGCAACACCTTGCCAGAACATAGAGAAATCAAACTCCTTATAGCCCAGCTCAAAATTCAGACCCCAGGAGAAGTTGGGAACGGGGTTGAAGATCCAGGTCTGATCCTGTTCGTTGATGATACCATTGCCATCAAGGTCAGCATACTTCAGACCACCCACGCGAGCATTCTCCTGGCCGCTGGCCAGCACCTCCTCACGGTTCTGGAACAGTCCGTCAACCACGTAACCCACGATTGAACCGTATGGCTTCTTGGCCTCGACGAGGTTCTCCTTAGCGGTATGTACATAAGAACCAGTGGTGGTTTCTGGCAGATAGGTTACACGCTGGCGGAAGAAGTCAAGGTTGCCGTTCACATTGTAACGCAAACCGAAGTCAGTGGTGCCGCGATAGCCCAGGGCAAACTCCATACCCCAGTTGCGCAGGCTGGGACCATTAAGCCATGAGGCACCGCCTTCACCCATTGAACCGAGGTATGCGGGGTTGATGAGCATGTCTTTTACATTTTTAATATAGGCATCGGCTGTACCATAGACACTGCTGCCAAAGAGAGTGAAGTCAAGACCGAAGTTATACTGCTCGGTGGATTCCCATTTCAGATTGTTGTTCTGCGACTGTGTGGCACGGAAACCTGAGGGGAAGATGCCGCTTCCAGCCAGCTGAAGGTCGTAGGCGGTAGACTCATTGCGACCACCGCCATAGGTGGCTGCGTAGAGACCGTAGCGAGCATAGTTGGAAATGGCCTGGTTACCAGTCTCACCCCATGATGCACGTACTTTCAGATCGTTTATCCAGTCCTGCTTCAGGTTCTCTGAGAGACGGTAACCCAGCGTGAATGCAGGGAAGGTACCGTAGCGGTTGTTCTCACCGAAACGGCTCGAGCCATCTCGACGGATAGTGAACGAAGCGAGCACCAGGTCTTTCCAGTTATAGTCAATCTTACCGAAGAGCGATACCAGGTTGTAACCCTCGCGGATACCTCCAGCACGTTGTGTACCAGTGGCAGCATCAGGCCACATGTAATTGTAGTTCTCGAGAGCGAACATCTGTGCATAGGACGAAGAACGTTCTTCCACGTCACGGTGAAGCTCTAAACCTGCCAGCAGAATGAATGAGTGGTCTGCTGCGATAGTGAAGTTATAGTTGGCTGTATTCGACCAAGTCCACTTGATGGAGTTCTTGTTGCCAAGATTGGCAGAAGGGGTTGAGTTGTTCACCACGTCACTGTGCCAGGTGTAAACTACGCTGTGAATGAATTCCGACCAGTAGTCAAGACCGAAGTTGGAACGCAGCGTCAAACCCTTGATGGGCTGAATGTTGATGTAGCCGTTGCCAAAGATACGCCACATCTTCAACCTGTTGTCGCGGTTGTGGTAGAGTTCTCTCAGAGGGTTCTGACGGTCACTCATACCACCAACGGGGCCAGAGAACGTCTCATTGTCCTCTTCATATACTGGCAGTGTGGGAGCCATCTTCAACGCATTCTCCAAAGGAGCACAGTCTACCTGATCACTGTAGGTGATAGTGGCATTCTCGCCGATAGTCACCATCTTGTTTACCTTGTAGCTGGTATTGATTCGGCTGGAGAAACTCTCAAAGTCTGTGTATTTCAAGATACCATTGTTCTTCTTGTAACCGAAAGAGAACAATGCCGAGGATTTCTCTGTGGCGTTAGAAATAGAGAGGTCGTAGTTCTGTGAGAATCCTGTGCGTGAAATCTCATCCAACCAGTCGGTGTCGCTATAGCGCATCGTCTTGCTCTGATTCATGAAACCGTCGTAGCGGCCGTTCACAGTGAACTCGCGCATCTGACCCGTTGCAGGATCGTAGGCCTTGATGGGCGTGCCAGCCTTGGCATTGAGTGTCAGACCGTAGTTGTTGGCATATTGTTCGGGGTCTAATCCATCGTTCATGGCTGCTTGTGCCATCGCCGTGGCATATTCCGAAGAATTGGACAGATTCATCATGCTTTGCTTGTTGTAGAACGATGCGGTCAGGTTAGCAGAGAAATCCACCTTCACTTTGTCACCCTTCTTACCCGAACGGGTAGTGATAATGATGACACCATTAGCAGCACGGCTACCATAGATAGAGGCAGAAGCAGCATCCTTCAATACCTGCATCGACTCAATGTCGTTCATGTTCAGTGTGTTCAGGTTTGTCGTTGTGGGCACACCGTCAATGATGAAAAGAGGGTCTTGTGATGAGTTAAACGAGCCACCACCACGGATGCGGACGGTACCGGCCCCCACAGGAGAACCTGTGCTGGTGATGGTCATGCCAGGAACCTTTCCCTGCAAGGCACGCATGGGATCGGTGTCGGACGAGGTCTTCAGTTCGTCGGTTTTCACCACAGCCACCGAACCTGTCAGGTCGGCCTTGCGCTGTGTCTGGTAACCTGTCACAACCACCTCGGCAAGTTCCGAGGCATTCTCCTTCAGTTCTACTTTCATACCGTTGGCAGCAGCCACCTCCACTGGGTCATAACCGATGTAAGTGATGACAAGTGTGGTACCTGCCGCAACCTTCATCTTGAAATTACCGTCGAAGTCGGTAACAGTACCATTGCTGGTACCTTTCTCTTTTACGGTGGCACCGATGACACCTTCGCCAGTCTCATCGACGACAGAACCCGTAATCTCCGTTTGCGCGTACAATAATGTACTTGCAAATACGAGCAGTGTGCTCAACAGGAATCTTTTCAGTTTTTCCATTTGCTTTTACGTTTTTAGTTAATAAACTGTTTTGTCGTATTACTGATGCAAAAGTACTTACTTATAAGGCGAAAAGCATAAAAATATCGTTCATCCCGTGCAAAATATGTTGCAATGTAACATTTTTGCGATGGAATGAACGATATTTCTTATTTCTAGGAAATGACGATGTTATTTCCTGACGTCTCCTGGAACCATTCCGTACTCTTCTTTGAAGCACTTGGTAAAATAGCTCGGGGCAGTGAAGCCAACGATGTATGCCACCTCGCTGACACTCTTGTCTGTTGTAAGAAGCAGCTGGTAGGCGCGGTTAAGACGGGCTGTCCGCAGCAGTTCCACAGGCGAAGAACCTGTGACTGCCTTCACCTTGCGATACAGTTGGACACGGCTTAGGTTCATGTCTGCAGCCAAGTCTTCCACACTGACATCACTGTCTTCTAAACGAGCCTCGACAACCTCTTTAAATCGGGTGATGAAATAGGAAACGGTTGCAGGTTCAACATTTTCTATGTTCTCACTGTTGACCGTAGCCTCTGACATGGATTCCTCTGCAGGTTCAGCTTTCTCAACAGATTCTGATACAACAGCCACGTTTTCGGGCTTCATGTTCCATAACGTGTTGACCACACGTTCCCGCTGTAAGGTAATCTTACGCAGGTGGTAAAGGTAAAAGAGGACGAATACCACCACTAAAAGGGCAATGACACCAACAGCAAGCCAATTGATCACCCGTTGCGTGTCGAGTTTGTGCAGATAGACGTCGGCCTTGTCGTGCATCATGTCCAGCCGAACGGCTTGGCGCATCAGTTCCTCACTCTGCATCAGCAGTACTTTTGCATTGTCTCTTGTCACGAGTGCTGACATCAGCATGGTCTCCTTGTCGTAAGTCTTGCCTTCCAGTATGCGGACAGCTAATTCAATGATCTGGTCACCATGAGTAGGATAGATGTAAGATGCGTCAAGTAATGAGTCACGTACCAATTGTATTCCGCCATTCTTACCTGGCAGACCGTCAATGCCGCAGTAGAGAGGAGTTGGTCCCAGTGCTTTCCTTGCTCCCATCGCTGTACGGTCGTTAGCACCGAATACCAGGTCTACGCGTACATCTTTATTATTATAGAGCCATTCTTTCGTAGTTTTATAGGCCGTTGGCTCCGTCCAGTCTCCTTGGAGTGAAGCTACTACCTTGATGCCTGGTGCATTCTTCAGGGCTTCTATAAAACCATTGTGCCGCTCAATGGAAGGCGAAGACCCATCCAGTCCTTTTATTTCCAGCACGTTTCCATGTCCGTGGAGTCTGGAGATGATGTACTCACCCATGACTCGCCCCATCTCGTAATTGTCTGCACTGATGAAGGCGGTGTGTTTTTGCGAACCGGTCTTGCGTTCGAACACGATGACGGGGATACCCTTGTCATACGCACGATCGATGGCAGGAGAGATGGTCGCCACTTGGTTGGGAGCTACAATCAACAGGTCGATGCCTGTAGCCACAAGACTGTCTATCTGCTGTATTTGGCGCTCATCGCTGTCGTAGGCTGCTGCAAAACGTAGGTCTACGTTGTCGTGGAAATAGGCTGCCATGCGCAACTCTGCATTCTGTTTTTCGCGCCAAATATCCTCCGAGCACTGAGACACCCCTATCACATAGCGAGGCTTTTTCTCTGTACAGGCAAGAAGGAACAGGGACACCAACAATAATATCACAGTTTTATTCATTGCCAATAGTGTTTTAGAACGATAATTCGTATCATTTGCAACATAAATTATATTTAGTTTTTGAGAATTGGCTTACCTTTGCAATCTCATAACTATAATCATTTGATAAGAAGAGTGGGGGCTCTGCTTCTTCAAGTCCTACACAACACCACATTGATTGGATACTTGAAAGGTCTGCAGCCCACACTCTATATGTGTACTACGTACCTTCGACATCCTTGTGGTTTGGTGTTGTGTAGGGTCGAAAGGCATGTGCACCTATACCTCATTCTCTGAAAAGCGCCACAAAGATACAACAAAAAAATGAATAAACCTACTTTTTCCAAAAATATTTGGAGCTTTCAAATTATTTGGCTAACTTTGCAGAGTTTAAAAAAGGTGTCTGTTAATAGCTCCTTCAGCAAACGACATTTCTCAAGTGTTATTTTAACAACGTATTGCTCTTATAAAAACTAAACAATATGAAAAGACTGATTCTGTGTTTTGTTTCTGTCATCTGTGCCATCATTGCGCTGGCTCAGCCGAGATTTTTCGGAGTGCGTCACGACATTCCTCTGGACTCTATCAGACTGAGTGATCCTGCTATTCTTGCTGACCCAAAGACGAAGATGTATTATATGACAGGAACTGGCGGTATGGTGTGGCGCAGCAATGACTTGAAGCTATGGGAAGGCCCCTATAGGGTGACAGAGTTCGAACGCGATTCGTGGATGGGGCCAAGGCCGATGATCTGGGCAGCAGAGCTTCATCAGACGGGTGATGGGCAGTATTATTATTTCGCCACCTTCACTAATCAGGCTGTAAAGATTGACACCGTTAAGGGCAATGTCATTGAACGACGTGCTTCGCAGGTGTTGCGTGCAGACAATCCCATGGGACCCTATCGCGCATTTGGCGATGCTACCTACTTGCCCGCCGATCGTCCTACGCTTGACGGTACATTCTGGCGCGATACTGATGGTAAGCCCTATATGGTTTTCTGTGGTGAATGGCTTCAGAACTGGAATGGGACGATTGAGAAGATAGAGCTGAAGCCCGACTTCAGTGGAACGGTCGGCTCAGCCAAAGTACTCTTCCGTGCGAGCGACTCGCCTTGGAGCCGTGAAAAAGATGAAAACGGAAACTTGACTTGGAATAAAGTGACCGATGGTCCCTGGCTTTTCCGTACAGGCACAGGACGTCTTGGCATGCTTTGGACATCGTGGGTGTTTGATGTGTATACTCAGGGGGTGGCTTACTCTGAAAGCGGTACCCTTGACGGACCTTGGATTCAGGAACCCAAGCCCATAACTCCTCCAGGGTTCGGCCACAGTATGCTTTTCCAGCGCTTCGATGGACAGTGGATGATGTCTGTCCATAGCCATACGAAAGACTCTAGGGGAAGGACAGCGCGTGTTCCCCATCTCTTCGAGGTAGACCTTTCGGGTGACAAACTTGTTGTTAAGAACCAGTGGCATCCATAAGGGACTTTCTGTGTTTAGTTGAGGTTTTGTCAATATTTCATCATATAGGAAAAGCCACATGGGATAACTACCCCAAAAACTTGAGTTAACTCGATCAATCGTTTGAGTTAACTGGATCGATTGTTTGAGTTAACTCGATTAATCAATCGAGTTAACTGGGTGAAGACACCCGTTTCCCATCTGTCAAGATTTCAGATTTTCATTCAACGAAATTGAAGAAGCTCCTCCAAGAGCATGAAACCATCGGTGCCTCATTGGCCTTTGTCATTCATTCAACTTCCGCAAGTGTGCCTTGAAGGGGCAGCCTGCTTATAGCCCAGGGCAGCGCCCTGGGTGGTTGCATGGTGTGTGGCTGCGCCCTTTAAAGGCAAAAGAATCAGCGTTGCTGCAATTGGCTGCTGCCCCTACAGGGCGTGATGACTGTTTACTCCTGTTCCCAGTGCCCTGCCCTGGGCAGTAAGCTTTTGGCCTTTCAGGGCCGTTTCCTATTATTAAAAGTCGAGCCTCACTATCCTAGTAAGTGAACGTCACTCTCTCGGTAAGTGAACGTCACTCTCTCGGTAAGTGAACGCCACTCTCTCGGTAAGAGAACGTCACTCTCTCGGTAAGTGAACGCCACTCTCTCGGTAAGTGAACGTCACTCTCCTAGTAAGTGAGCAGCACTCTCCAAGCAAGAGAGACTCCTGGGGAAAGGAGAGCATTCTCTTCATGATTGTTCAGCCTTCGACCCGCGTCCAAAAAGTGCCTGAGTCATTAAGCCATTTTCAAAAAAAGGATTCTATTACCTTCTCATTATTATATGTAATGATGTATGGACCTTGCTTTACATTTTCTATCTGTCTGACTATCCTGTAATCCTTGACTATGGTATAAGGCTGCACCTTGATGCGCTTGCCTTTGTGGTAGTATACGATGCTTGCCGTTTGCAAGAAGGGGAAGCCAAGCAGCGATTCCTTGCCTGTTTCAACCTCTACATCGTGAAAGGTGAGGCCTGCAATGGTAAGTTGGTCGAGCCTCAATGACGTGATCGGTTGTTTGTCTGGACCATAGACACCACCCATCATCGATTCTTTCTCGCCCAACACCTGATGCATGAATCGTTTCCGATGCCTATGGGTCATGATCCTTTTGAAATCTTCTGAATTCAGGTCAAACAGATGGTCGCAGCCAGTATCGAGAACCACGTTCTTTATTTTGATGCCCGGACTGATCTTCATCTTTATTGCCATGCGTCGGTCTGTCAGTCTGGTGCGTATCTTCTGCCCCTCTTCGTCATCAAAGAGATGCTTGTTCGTGGTGAATATCACCCGTTTGTTCTGTACGTCAATCTTCATATTCATATGATTGCGCCTGAGAATATACTGTATTCCCACTATACCGTCTCCACGTAGCATCATGATGCTGTCAACTGTTGTCACATAGATCTGCTCCCTCTTGTCGCTGTCAAACTTGCTCACTTTCAGACAGCCTAGCATTTCCTCCGCAACTTGGGTCTTACCAGTGCTGCTCTCTATCGAGTCACCGGTCACCGTTATCAGCTCTGTACTGTCGAGGGCATGGCGGAACACTACATGGGCTCCGCAGCCCGTGTCAAGGATAAACCGCTTTGGCTTGCCGTTCAGATTGACGGGTATGGTAATATAGTTGCCGATGGTCTCAATCTGTACAGTATCCGCCTCTGTAGCATGTAGCATTGTTGTGTTCATGCTAAGCATGACTAATAGAATAAGTATATGTAATCTCTTCATAATACAGGCGATAAGATGCTGAATGCAAAAGCAAATTGTTCTGATAAATGAAGTTTCGGTTCCGCCATCAGTTTTTCGTCGGGATTGCCGTCGAGTCCACGGAAGAGGAAGGTCTTTTCACCCGCCTGCTCTACCTCGCCGCCAGTCTCACGGATGCGCTGAAGCACTGTGTCGTGCTGATTGGCGGGGAAGCCACAAGCCAGGATGTCGCCATGCTTGCAGTACTTGCGCATCACGCGGTAACTTGTGGCGCGGGCCAGGGCGAAGGCCCCGCAGCCATATTTTTCGTGTCCTTAACAAAGTTTGACCTTTGATCGATATGTCCGCCTCGGTGGTGCATACAAATCTCTCGTTTTCCGAATTATACTATAAGTTCTAAAGTCTCAGTAAGTCTTTGACGGAATAGATACGGCTCAGTGCTTCAAAGGAAAAATACTGGTCATCCATAATCATCCATTCCTCGCGCTGCTTTTTCGTCAGGTGCTTGATATCGGGAAACATTGAGACGGGGACAATAATCTCGCGACCATCTGTCAGATAAGCCGCCATTGCACCACGCTTTACGTTGAAGTCGAGTTTCTTAATGCCTAACGTTGTATCCTTGAATTTGCACATATCCTTGTCCTCCTAATTTCTGATCAAGCAACCTCTATCTTCTTCTCACCATTCTCATCAATCCATATCTTTGCCACGGTATTACCTCTGTGCGACTTCTTACTGCCTCTACGTACTACATGGATGTGTCGACGATTCTCCGTCGCATCGGCAGGGAATACAGAAAGGATGAAATAGAGAAGCAACATCAGTTTGCCCATTGTCGAAACTCTTTTATTTTTACTATCATGTGCAAAGGTACTACTTTTTTGTGAAATCCGACTCGCTACACCTTATTATTAATATTTATTAGGGAAAAAATTGCTAGTTGTCACACCGTGCCAGGCACGGTGTGACTCTAGGCGATAGGAGCCTTCGGGTCCCAGGCGGAAATTTCCTTAAGGGAGTCACGGGTACGGTTCTTATGATCATTTTTCCGTCGAATAATTTTGCAGCAAACTTTTCGTAAAACGAAAGCAGAGATGAATAATAACAATACAGACCTTAGTTATATAGAAGTATATGTAAAGAACAAAAATCCACACAAATCGTACACAAATAATATACGGAAGATTTGTGTTAGATTTTTTGAAGATTTTTGTTCGTTATATTCTGACGGGGCGAGATGGCTAAGTAGTTACGAGGGCCAAGTATATCCTTAAAAGACCTTAAACTTCGTGGGGTGTGCCGACTTCTGGTACACCCCTTGTCGTATCTTTGCGGGCGTTATGTTTAACGCACAAAATAATAAGGAAAGAATGACAATGAAAAGAAGTGTGATGATGACTATGGGAAAGACAACCCAGCCGCTGATGATGCCGGCCGAGGAGACGATAGCCTGGCTGGAGAGTAAGTGCATCAGGTATGAACTGTGCGACACGCCGGTGCCCGTGTCGGTCAGCAAGGTGAGCTGCGGTGTGCCGTCTGAGATTGGCGACTACATGATTGAGGAGTATCACGACCTGCCGGGGTCGGCTGTGAGGCTTCACCCGGTGATGGACGTCCCTGCTACGGGCGACTCTATGATTGAGGCCGACATTGAGGAGGATGACATGCTGCGGCTGGAGCTGGGCGCCATCCCGTCGGACGGCGACATCGTGATGGCGGGCATCGACGGTCGTTTCCTGGCCAAGGTGTTCTTCACTGACGACAAGCAGCGGAAGTGGCTGCTGCCCCGTAACAAGCACTACAAGCCGATACTGCTGACGGCAGACTCGGACGTGAGGATTTCGGGCGTGGTTCGCCATGTGACTAAGAAGATAGCGCGCCAGTCGTACAGCGAGTGCATGGCTATCCTGAGCCGTGCCGAGGCTCGCAGGAATCAGGAGAGCGACGTGTTCGGTCGGCTGGAGCAGGCCGTGCGCGAGGGCAGCCATCTGTTCTGGGCGGCTTCGGCTTGGGCGGTGGCCTACTGCGTGTTGCGCGACTGCTGCGGCTACGACGGCTCGATGAAGGAGTTCGACCAGCGCGCGCTGCATCTGCATCTGCCGCCGACGTTCCGCTATGAGTGCTCGGCGGGCACGGTTCAGCGCACCATCAGCAATCATCCGTACATGCGCCTGCACATAGACAAGTGGAGGGAGAACGGAGCTTCTGTGCGCGAGATTGTGCTGAAGGAGTTTCTGGTGAGGTGTCTGCTGTAGTTTCTGCTGTAGTTTCTGCTGGGCAGAAAGTTTTGTGCACGGAGTTGCTGTTTTTGCGCTGACTTTCTGCTTTTGGTTTCTGAATGCGTTCCAAGACTTAGGAGCGCATTTTTTTTATGCTTACCTTTGCATCGTCAATCAGTTGAGACGGCGTGACGCCCCGGCTTTTTTTGACAAGTGCTCTTTGACTTATTGATACACACACACGCTGCCGTGGTAATCGGAATACCATGAAAGCACACACACCAACAATAGTATTAACTTAAAAAACACACACAAGACAATGAAAACAATGATGATTGAAAAAACACAGACGATGACGTCGCTCGAAATAGCCGAGCTGACGGGTAAGCAACACAAGCACGTGATGGAGGCCATCAGGAAGATGGAGCCTGCATGGGAGAAAGTACATGGGTCGAA
>JAEEGH010009787.1_pt1 | contig 22214 bp, 23 predicted proteins | sample 9134181 | NCBI WGS metagenome assembly JAEEGH01 (sample SAMN16246544, study PRJNA631951) | gut metagenome | biome: gut microbiome; feature: rumen; material: DP-attached | host: Bos | place: Iran: Karaj | collected 2018-10
AAGGTCCCTTGTGACGCTTACGATACGAAGCAAGTGCTGCATCATCATAGAGATATTCTTCCTCACCCTTGGAAGGAATAGCCTTGTAAAGAGGAGGCATAGCAATATATACATGTCCCTCGAATATAAGCTCGGGCATAAATCTATAGAATAATGTCAAAAGCAATGTACAGATATGAGCACCATCGACATCGGCATCGGCCATTAATACTACTTTATCATATCTTATTTTGCTGATATCAAATTCCGGACCAATTCCTGCCCCTAATGCTGTTATTACCGGATGCATTTTATCGTTATTATATACTTTATCTATTCTTGTTTTTTCAACGTTAAGCATTTTACCCCAAAGAGGTAATATTGCTTGGAAACGTCTATCTCTTCCTTGTTTTGCAGATCCTCCTGCAGAATCTCCCTCGACAAGATATAACTCTGTTCTACCAGAATTCTTTTCAGAACAATCGGCTAACTTTCCAGGTAACGACATAGACTCTAATGCGCTTTTTCTCTTTACTAGTTCTCTAGCTTTTCTAGCAGCTTCTCTAGCACGAGCAGAGGTTAAACATTCATTTAATATAGCTTTAGAAACAGCAGGATTTTCTTCTAAATAAGCTGCTAATTTTTCATTCATTACAGTTTCTACTAATCCTCTTATTTCGCTATTTCCAAGTTTTGTTTTAGTCTGTCCTTCAAATTCAGGTTCATGTAATTTTACACTAATTATAGCGGTTAGACCTTCTCTTACATCATCACCTTGTAAGTTTTTATCTGCTTCTTTTAATATATTATATTTTCTTGCATAGTCATTTAATACTTTTGTAAGAGCAACTTTAAATCCCATTAAGTGCGTTCCGCCCTCTAAAGTATTTATATTGTTTGCAAATGAGTAAATACATTCAGAAAAGCCGTCGGTATATTGCATTGCTATTTCAACATTTGCATCTTCTCTTTCCCCATAGAAATACATAGGTTTTTCATGTAAGAAAGTTTTTCCTTTATTTATATACTCAACAAATGAAACTATTCCGCCTTCATAGTGGAAAACTTTTTGGTAAACGTTTCCCTCTTCATCAACATGGCGTTTATCTGTTACAATAATCTTTACTCCACGAGTTAAAAAAGCAAGCTCTCTCAAACGTTGAATCAAAGTATCAGTTACAAATACCGTATCCTCAAATATTTCAGGGTCTGGTTTAAATGTAACTTCTGTTCCGTGTTTATCTGTTGTTCCTAGTTCTTCTAATTTAGTTACAGGTTTACCTCTTTCATATCTTTGTTTATGGATTTTTCCATCTTTATATACAGTAACTTCAACCCATTCAGATAGCGCATTAACAACAGACGCACCAACGCCGTGAAGTCCTCCAGAAACCTTATATCCATCTCCACCGAATTTTCCGCCGGCATGAAGTATAGTATAAACTACCTCAACAGTAGGTATTCCCATCTTAGGGTGAATTCCTACAGGAATACCACGTCCATTATCTATTACAGTTACAGAATTATCTTCGTTAATAGTAACATCAACTGTATCACAATATCCAGCTAAAGCCTCGTCAATACTATTATCTACAATTTCATATACCAAGTGATGTAGTCCTCTTAATGAAGTTGAGCCAATATACATTCCAGGTCTTTTTCTAACAGCTTCTAGCCCTTCTAGTACTTGAATTTGCGATTCATCGTAATGATCTTCTTTTTCCTTTGCAAATTCTTGACTCTTTATTTCTGTATCTAAAATTTCGTCACTCATTTTTAATTAATCCTCCTTGTATTATATAAGCATACTATTTTCTGACCTTTTTACCAAAGTGCCAGAAGAAATATTAGTAAGATATACTTTGTCTTTGTCTTTTTTTCTAGACACAACAAAAGTTTTAGGAATATCTGTACAAACTGTTTCAATCAAATGAGCTTTTTCACATTTTTCTAAATAAGACTTAGTATATCTAGATACCGTTGCGGTGTCTAGATTTCCTATCATAATTATATCTTTTTCAGAAATATATACATCATTTCCTAAATGTAAAAACATATTCTTACCCCCAAAAAATCTATACCTCATGATATCATAAGAAAAAATTTAAGTCAAATTTTAATCAAAATATTCTTTTAACGTTTCTGAAATTTTTACTTGCCCTTCTTCACTCATATCAATAAGTGGTAATCTGCATTTTCCTACGTCAAACCCAAGCTGTCTTACCGCTTCTTTTACTGGAATAGGATTTACCTCTGAGAATAATGCATTTATTAATGGTATTGCTTTTAGCTGTATTTGCTTTGCTTTCTCTATATCTCCTTCTAAAAAGCTTTCTACCATTGTATGTACATCATTTGGTGCTACGTTTGCCCATACGGAAATAACACCCTTTGCACCTAGTGCAAGCATAGGTACAACTTGATCATCATTTCCAGAATAGATATAAAAATCATCTCCACAAAGACTTGCTATTTCAGCAATTTGAGTAAAGTTTCCACTTGCCTCTTTTATGCCTACAATATTTTCTATTTTAGATAACTCATATACAGTTTTTGCCGCAATATTAAGCCCTGTTCTACCTGGTACATTATACATAATTATAGGTAACTTTACACTACTAGCAACTTCTTTATAATGAGCAATAAGTCCTCTTTGTGTTGTTTTATTATAGTACGGTGTAACAATTAATAACCCATCTACTCCAACACTTTCTGCATACTTTGACATTTCAATTACAGCTTTGGTATTGTTTCCACCTGTTCCTGCAATAACCGGTATTCTTCCGTTTATTTTCTCTACTGTAAACTTTATTACTTCTTTCTTTTCTGCTTCAGTCATTGTAGCAGGTTCTCCAGTAGTTCCACAAACAATAATAGCATCTGTACTATTCTTTACATGAAACTCTAGAAGCTCCTCTAGCACATCAAAATTAACCCCATCGTCTGAAAAAGGAGTAACCAAAGCTACTCCTGATCCTTTAAAAATCATTTTTTTCATAACTCACCACTCCTCATTAATTTATATTGAAATGGTTAAGAATTAATAACTACTTCTTTTTTTCTTCTACAACCTTTATTCTTAATTCGTCTAATTGTTTCTCCGTTACTTCAGCTGGCGCACCCATAAGCAAATCTTGAGCATTTTTATTCATAGGGAATGCAATAACTTCACGAATATTTGGCTCATTTGCAAGCATCATAACCATTCTATCTACACCTGGTGCAATACCCGCATGAGGTGGTGCTCCAAATTTGAATGCGTTATATAATGCTGGGAATTTTGTTTCTACTACTTCTGGAGGATATCCTGCAATTTCAAATGCTTTTACCATTATTTCAGGTTCGTGATTTCTTACAGCACCAGAAGACAACTCTATACCGTTGCAAACAATATCATATTGATATGCTTCTATTTCAAGAGGATTTTTAGTCATCAAAGCTTCCATTCCACCTTGAGGCATAGAGAATGGATTATGCGAGAAGCAAATTTCTCCAGTTTCATCGTCTATTTCAAACATAGGGAAATCTACTATCCAGCAGAATTTATAGATATTCTTTTCAACTATATCTAGTTTTGCTCCGGCTTCATTTCTAAGTAATCCCGCAAGCTTTGTTGCCTTTGCTTTTTCATCCGCAACAAATAAAACTGCAGAATTATTCTTTAAATCAAATTCTTTAATTAAATCAGCTTTTTCTTTATCACTTAAGTATTTTGTAATACCCCCAGAGAATTCTCCATCTTCTCCTATCTTTGTCCAAGATACACCTTTGCCTTCATTTTGAGTAATAAAGGTATTAAGATTATCAAAGAAACTTCTAGGTTGATTAAAATCATTTAATCCAATTGCTTTAATAGTATTTCCTTTAAAGAAACCTATTTCAGTATTGCTAAATATATTAGTAACGTCATGGATAATAAGTGGATTTCTTAAATCAGGCTTGTCTGAACCGTATTTTTCCATAGCATCTACATACTTAATTCTTGGGAATGGAACTTGGGCTACTTTCCAAGTAGAAAATTCTGCAAAAGTTTTAGCCAAAACGTCTTCCATTACTGCAAAAACATCTTCTTGCTCAGCAAAAGCCATTTCCATATCTAGTTGATAGAATTCTCCCGGAGATCTATCTGCACGAGCATCTTCATCTCTAAAGCAAGGTGCTATTTGGAAGTATTTATCTATACCAGAAACCATTAATAGTTGCTTGAATTGTTGAGGAGCTTGAGGTAAAGCATAGAACTTCCCAGGGTGAACACGACTCGGAACTAAATAGTCTCTAGCTCCTTCAGGCGAAGAGCTCGTCAAAATAGGAGTTTGAATTTCGTAAAACCCCTTCTCGCACATAGCATTCCTCAAAAATCTAATTACCTTAGAACGCAATATCAATTTATCTTTATTAATAGGATTTCTTAAATCTAAAAATCTATATTTTAGTCTTATATCTTCCCTCGACTCGATAGAATTACTAACTTCAAAAGGTAGTAATTCTCTACATCTACCAAGCACCTCTATTTTTTCAGGTATAATTTCAATATCTCCTGTAGGTATTTCTTTATTTACAGCACTTCTCTTAGCAACTTTTCCTTCTACTGAAATTGTAGATTCTCTTTGAATATCTCTTATTTGTGCTTTTATATCTTCATCTGATGCAACGACTTGAGTAATACCATAAAAATCTCGTACAGTAAAGAAAACTACCGCACCTAAATCTCGTACAGTATCAAGCCATCCAGCAAGTTTTACTTTCTTATCTACATCAGTAATTCTTAATTCTCCGCAAGTATGTGTCCTATACATACAAATTCCCCCTTATTTACTTCAACATAATATTACAAGTTTTTGTTGTTGTCAATAAGAAGGAGGAGGTTACAATGTTTTATTTTGCAAAATAATGTTTCCCTATAATCTTTACAATCTGCCTGCTCCAAATCCACTTGCTTGTACTTGTTGCAGGATTAAAGAAATATATTGAACCACCACTTGGATCCCAACCATTTAATGCATCTCTTGCAGCTTTAGTTGCGACCGTAGTTGGTGCCATATTTATTTGCCCGTCCGATACAGAATCAAACGCTCCAGACTGATATATTCCCCCAGCAATTGTATTTGGAAAACTTGAATTGTTTACTCTATTTAAAATAACTGCTCCAACAGCTACTTGCCCCTCGTAAGGTTCGCCTCTTGCTTCCCCATTTATTGCCCTCGCAAGTAAATTTACATTATTATTACTTTGCATGTTAGAACTAGATATTCCCATTGCTGAAAGAGTTTTGCTTCCCGCTATACCATCTGCTGTTAACCCGTTTTTTTGTTGAAATTTTTTTACTGCATTATATGTTCCATTTCCGTATATTCCATCTATTGCGCCGGTATAATAGCCCCAGTTTTTTAATTTAGTTTGAATTTGTCTTACTTCATCTCCCCTTGAGCCTATTGTTGAATATGTTTCAACTTCTAAATTATTTATAACTCCTATTCCTATATAACAATAAATAAAAGTAATTAAAACTGCTATGCCTTTTCTCATACTTAACCTCCCAATGTTTTAATTACTTTTAATTTTTCCAATTTAATAATAAATATACTTTTAAAAAAATCGTGCCCCCGCCGAAACGGGGGCACATTGCCGAGTTAGTCGCCGATGAGCTCCTTAACCAGGGCGGTGACGCCCCAGTCATCGAAAAGGTCCTTCACGGCCTTGTCAGAGATTTCGCAGGTAATTCCCTCCTGCCCTTCCAGGGTCCACGTGAGGGGTGTTGCCCAAAGGGTAGACACGTCCAACGTGTTGATGGCTCGGATACCTCGAAGGACAATCGCCTCCTGTTTCTCAAATGAAGCATCGGGATGCTTCTTCGCCAGCTCCCAGAGACGGTCGAAGGCACATTCCTTCGCCTCAAGCACCCGGGCGACGAGAGAAAGAATTCCATATTTCTTGACGAGGCGGTATGCGGCATTTCCCGGAAGGTACTCCATATTCTGGATATACCCATCCGAATCGATGATGGGATTTCCGAGAAACTCCCACATTTCCACATATTCTTCATCACTGAGGGATTTGGTATCAAACCTTGCACCTTCATGGAACACGCTCATCGGTCCCATGAACAGAGACCAATCATCAGTTTCCACCACATCCTGAGCGAGGGCTGCGAGTTCTTCCTTCACCTCCGGAGACAACCCCAGAACGAGGAGAATCTTGTCCATGACTTTCTTTTTGATAGTCAATATATTACTTCCTTTCTTTGTTCCGTTAGAGAGTTTCCTCTTTTTTCCGTTCCCTTTCGAGAACTACGTCTTTAAAGAGGATTTCCTCTCTAATACTTCCTGCGTACATACTTACAACAAAATTATACCACATTATGTATACTTAGTCAATGTTTCCGTACAATTTTACCACTCTGGACTCGGGGACGTCCATGAAAAGTCTAACTTTTTTGGACTTTTCATGGACGTCCTCGAGTCCAAAAAATTAAATTTTAAATTCGTATAATCGCCCCCTCTTTGGAGATAATGTAATTATCAAATATTTAAAAGGGGGGCTTATTTTGATAAACAAGGTAGAGATTTGTGGAGTTAATACTTCTAAATTACCTATGCTATCAAATGAAGAAAAACATGAACTTTTAATTAGAATAAAAAATGGAGATAAAGATGCAAGACAAAAATTTATAAATGGTAATTTGAGATTGGTTTTAAGTGTAATTCAAAGGTTTTCAAATAGAGGTGAAAATATTGATGATTTATTTCAAATTGGCTGTATTGGCTTAATAAAATCAATAGACAATTTTGATTTAAAATATGAAGTTACTTTTTCTACTTATGCCGTTCCTATGATTATTGGCGAGATACGTAGATACTTAAGAGATAATAATTCTATACGAGTAAGTCGTTCATTAAAAGATACCGCATATAAGGCACTACAAGCTAAAGAAAAACTTATGAGTACTGGAAATAAAGAACCTACTATAACTGAAATTGCAAAGGAACTTGGTATGCCAAAGGAAGAAGTTGTTTTTGCCCTAGATGCTATTCAAGACCCTATTTCCCTATTTGAGCCTATTTACCATGATGATGGAGATGCTATGTTTGTAATGGATCAAGTAAGTGATACAAAAAATACAGATGAAAAATGGATTTCAAATTTAGCTATTAAGGAAGCTATGGCAAAATTAAATGATAGAGAAAAAATGATTTTGCAAAAAAGGTTTTTTGATGGGCGAACACAAATTGAAGTTGCTGATGAAATTGGTATTTCTCAAGCACAAGTTTCAAGGCTTGAAAAAAGTGCGCTACTTCATATGCGAAGACACATTTAATGTTGTCTTCGCATATATTAATTTTGGAGGTACATATATGAGTAAAATGGTTGACTTTAGACATAAAGAAGTAATAAACATATGTGATGCAAAAAAACTTGGTTGTGTTTGTGATGTAGATATAGACTTTTGTACAGGCACAGTAAATGCTATCGTTGTGCCTGGCTGTAGCAATAACTTCTTCCCTTGTTTTTCACGAGGGGTCGGGGATATTGTTATTCCTTGGCAAAATATTCGTATGGTTGGTGAAGAAGTTATTTTAGTTGAAATTTAAAATAAAATATCATATCTGTTAAATACCCTGCATACAGTTGTAAAGAAAAACAAGTACAAGGGAGGTATTTAGCGGTGGAAAAATACAGTATTTATAAAGATATCGCAACTAGAACGAATGGTGATATTTATATAGGAGTTGTGGGTCCAGTTAGAACTGGTAAATCAACTTTTATAAAAAGATTTATGGATTTAATGGTTATTCCTAATATTAAAAACATTCATGACCAAGAACGTGCGAAAGATGAGCTTCCTCAAAGTGCCTCCGGGCGTACAATTATGACTACTGAGCCTAAGTTTGTGCCGAATGACGCTGTTGAGATTACTTTGGAAGATAAGATTAAAATGAAGGTACGATTAGTAGATTGTGTAGGATATCTTGTTGATGGGGCTATGGGACATATGGAAAACGATGCACCTAGGATGATTTCTACCCCATGGTTTAATGAGCGAATTCCTTTTGAGCAAGCTGCAGAAATCGGTACTCAAAAAGTAATAAATGAACATTCTACAATAGGGCTTGTTGTTACAACAGATGGGACTATTTCTGAATTGCCTCGTGAGGCTTATGTCAAGCCTGAGGAACGTGTTGTTAAGGAGTTAAAAGATCTTAATAAACCTTTTGTTATTGTATTAAATTCTGCTTATCCAGAAAATGAGGCTACAAAGGAATTAAAAAATCAACTTGAGGAAAAATATAACGCTCCAGTAATTGTGGTTGATTGTATGGGAATTACTGCTTCGGATATAAACGATATTTTCTCTAGTATGCTTATGGAATTCCCTGTTGATGAGATTAACGTTGAGCTTCCAAGTTGGCTAGATTGTCTTGAATATAAACATTGGTTTAAGAAACAGATAACAGATAATGTTGCTGAAACTTTTTCTATGGTTACCAATATGCGCAACATTGAAGATGCTGTAAACAAAATTAAAGAAAATGAAAACGTAACTGACGTTACTATGGATGAACTTGACATGGGAACCGGTAAAGTCAAGGTTAATATGACTTTCCCAGAGGATTTGTTTTACAAGATTTTAAGCGAAATGGCTGGGGTTCAAATAAACGACCAAAGTGAACTTGTTAAGATGATAAACGATATGGCTCATATTAAAAAGGAATATGCAAAGCTCGAATACGCTTTGCATGATGTTGAAACAAAGGGCTACGGAATAGTTAGCCCGTCGATGGAGGAGCTTAAATTAGAGGAACCTGAAATTGTTAAACAAGGTGGAAAGTTTGGAATTAAATTACGTGCCAGTGCCCCAAGTATTCATATGATAAGAGCAGATATTCAAACTGAGGTCTCCCCTATCGTTGGAACTGAAAAACAATCTGAAGAATTAGTTCAATACTTAATGGAGGAATTTGAAAGCGATCCACAAAAGATTTGGGAATCAAATATTTTTGGTAAGTCATTACATGAATTAGTAAGTTCAGGTTTGCAAAATAAACTAAATCGTATGCCAGAAGATGCTCAAGAAAAACTACAAGAAACTCTACAGCGCATAATTAATGAAGGAAGTGGCGGGCTTATTTGTATAATTTTGTAAGGGATTACTTGACTTTTTTATTTAGTTGTGATATTATGTAAAGTACGCTGAATTTTGTGGAGGATTCTCATACTATGAAAGGAGAAGGACGTTGTGAATAATATTATCATGACCATCGATGGGCCTCCTGCCAGTGGCAAAACCACCATGGCAAAACTGGTGTCTGAGAAATTGGGTTTAACCCATCTGGATTCTGGGTCCATCTTCCGGTCACTGACGCTTCACTGCCTAAACAAGGGCGTAAAATTGACCAACGCCAAGGAAGTCGTAGAAAAATTTGGGGATGCGGATATTCAAGTCTCTGGCAGCCGTATCTTCTTAAACGGCAAGGATGTATCTGAAAAGATACGTACGCCTGAAGTCACGCGGGAGATTGTCAAAATCTCCAATATTCCCGAGGTCCGGTTGTTCGTAAAAAATTTCCAGCATACATACGCAGCGGCTGGCAACGGCATCGTCGCCGATGGCCGCAAGGTGGGAACTGAAGTATTCCCGAATGCTAACTTCAAGTTCTACCTCACGGCAGATCAAGAAGTTCGTGCCAAAAGGAGGTATCTCCAAGTCCTGCAAAACCATAATGTCGATTTTGAAGACGTCCTAAGAGACCTCAAAGCAAGAGAAGACGTGGAATTGGCTCATGGCATTCTCCTTGTCCCTGAGAACGCTATCGTAATCGATAACTCCGCAATGACGGTGGAGGAGACCCTTGAAAAAATTCTCTCGACCGTTCAACAGTAAGATTAAACCCCGCATTCCATCACGGTATGCGGGGTACTTTTTTACTCTTTTAATTCATCTGGAAGATCAACAAATTCTGGTTTTTCATTAAAATATTCTCTAATTAAATCCTTTGCTTCTTCTTCCTGATTTTTATTTACAAATAAACACGTTCCATTGACTAAATCTAACGCAGAAGCTACGACGGAATGAGGTGAACGAACTACCATTATTCCAGCAGACTCTAAAAAGCTTATTAGTCCTTCTATTTCTTGGTATTTTTCATTAGTCTTAAAAACCATAACTATATCGTCCATATTAATTACCCTCTTCCTACATTCTCTCTATATATTCTTCAGTAATTGCTTCTAATAAGTCTTCTCTTTCAACTTGGGTAATTAAAGCTCTTGCATTATTATGATTTGTAATGTATGTAGGGTCAGCAGAAACAAGATATCCGCAAAGTTGATTTAACGGATTATATCCTTTTTCTTTTAAAGCTTCATAAACTTCCTTCATTATAGTCTTTATCTTTTCTCTTTTTTCCTTCTTTTGAAGGTCTTGTAAATTAATATAAATAGTATTGTTATCCATAATCTCAACTCCTATGTATTAGATGCCCTAAAAATAGGACATCATAAAAATTATCTACTCATATCTTGTTGTGCTTTTTTTATCATTTTCTTTACCATAGCACCACCAATTGATCCTGCTTGTCTTGCAGTCATTTCACCATTATAACCATTTTTTAAGCTTACGCCCATTTCACTTGCAGTTTCATACTTAAAGTTATTCATAGCATTATCAGCTTCTGGTACTAATTTCTTTCTATTTGCCATACTAATTCACCTCCTGCAAAATACAAATGTATGTTACGGAGTTAATATGTGCAAATTTATAAAAAATATTCTTAATTAGTCTTCAAAATCAAAAATTCCTTGATTTTTCTCTTTAAAGATTTCAAAAACTTGGTTAATTTCGTCTTCATCTTCAAGACCTACGAAAGTATCTTCGTCTTCTTCAGGTTCTATTTTTAAGATAACTACTTCTTCTGCACCTTCCTCAGTAGGTAAAACTACAACGTAGTCAGTATCATTCATTCGAACTGTATCGAGCCATTCAAACTCAACATCATTTCCTTCGTCATCTGTGAGGACAATTATATTGTCTAATTCTTCTTCGCCTTCTTTTCTTTCTTCTTTATCGCTCATTTTAAATCCTCCTTCTCTGCCGAAAACAATCAACAGCTTTTAATAGAATCTAAGTAATTTTGCAAAATATGAACTGCTGCAATAGTATCTACTAAATCTTTTTTCTTTTTATTTTTAACCCCCATATCATTCATATCTCTATGAGCTGATATAGTACTTAACCACTCATCCCATTTTATCACATTTAATTTAAACTTGTCTATCAATATTTTAATAAACTCTTCTGTTTTTTCAGCTCTAGGTCCAATAGTTCCATTTAAATTTCTAGGGAATCCAATAACAATCTTTTTTATATCATATTCTTTTATAATTTCCCCTATTCTATTCAATAAAATATTCATATTGCCTTTATATACTATTGTTTCTAGACCTTGAGCAGTCCAACCTAAAGCATCACTTACTGCAATTCCGGTTCGACTATCTCCATAATCAATTCCTAAAATTCTATCCAATACAATATTCCTCCCTACCAACACATTTTACTGTATTTGGATAAAATTTGCAACTTTTTACTCACAAATTTTTGAAACTATTATAGTAACATCATCTTTTACGACATTATTGTAATTTTCAATAGTTTTATTAAGCAACTCCTCCGCAATAATTTTAGGCTCGTCTACTTCTAAGTGCTTTAAAAATGAAGATATCCAATACTCTTTATTAATCATATCTCGCTTAGAATCAACTACACCATCAGATACTGAAACTATTATATCTCCAACTTCTAAGTTTCTCTTTTCTTCAAGGAAATCTACCCTATCTAAAATTCCTAAAGGAAGTGAATCACAATAAATAATTTCCACCTCTTTTTTGTGCAATATAAAGGTAGGAGCTCCTCCAATCTTTAATAACTCGCACTCCCCTGTTAGTAAATCTACCGAAAAAGTATCTAGCGTCACTATCTTGTCAGTATTAGATATATACTGAATAAAAGAGCCTAACATATTTGTAACCACTCCCGGATTTAACCCCATTCTAGACATCTCTGAAAAAAGTTCAACTAACGAATTGCTAAGGCGACTTGCCTCTATTCCTGTTCCCATACCATCACTAAGTAGCATCATAAACTTGTCATTTTCAGAATCCACTATTTTATAGCTATCTCCTAAAACTATTGAATTTTCTTGCTTCTTTGTTGCTACATAATAATCAACATATAATTTATCATATTCCCTAAAAACAACTTCCTCTTTTCTTTCATCAGAAGCTAACATCCTTCTTTTTAATACTTTAGAAAGTATTTCATTTGCAGCAATTAAAAAGCCTACTTTATGCGGAGCCCCATTCGTACGCAAAGCAACTTCACACTTTTCGTTAGATATATTTACATTCACTTTTTCAAGTTCATAATTTTCCTTTTCAAAACCATTAACAATTTTCTCCTCAAGGCTACCTATATTGTCTGCTAAAAACTTTTCTTTGAAATTGTTTATATATTGAGAAAATCCCTTAAATTGCTCTGAAACGCAATTTTTAATTTCATTACTTCTATCCTTTTCTTTATCTATTTTATATTCGCTATACCTTTTTCTTATTTTTTGTAAAATTTCGTCTCCGTTATCACAAAAATCTTCTAAAATATTTTCCCGAATAACCCCATTATTAGAATCATCTACTACTTCTATTAATTCAAATATCTTGTCCATAGTTTCATCATAATTTCTATCCCAACATTCATCGTATTTATCACATTCAAAACAAATATCGTCCTTTATTTCATCAAACAAATCATATCTTTCATCATCAATATCTATATCATCTATTAATTCTGAAATCGAATATAATGTACCAGAAGTATTGTTTAAATCTTCAATAGTTTCATCTATAATAGGTCCCGCATAAAGGAGATTTTCGTTTGGTTCAAATATTTTTAACCTATTTAGTTCCTTTTGAGTTAAAACATAAAAAATACTTCCGGCAATAACTATTTCTAAAAAATGATTAACTAGTGAGTTATAACCTGTTAAATAATATGCTAATATACTATTTCCAAAAAGGAACCCCCATACAATATATATTTTTCCTTTGTTCTTAAATAAGCCGGATATCAACCCTCCCAAGCCCAAAGAAATAATAGATATTCCCATATTAGGGTTTGAAAGTTCGTTTAATGTACCTAGTATAATACCAGATAATGCAGAATATCTTACTCCGTTTGACATAGCTATCATGAATATCACTATTGTACTAATAATGTTTTTTATATTAAGTGAAAATAGTGAAATATTTTCTATTCCCATAAGCATAATGCCAATAAAGGTTACAGATATGAGCATATCACTTTCAGTTAAATTCTCATCTAAGAAACGTAAATTGCTAAACAATATATATCCTAAAACTACTGAAACTCCTTTTATTACCGCTATTATAATGTCATAGATTAATATGCTGTCAAAGGCGTTCCAGATTATATCATTAAGAAATACTGATAAGAACATTGAAACAAGCAATACTCTTTTATTATCTATTTTGAATGCTGATACCATTTGATGTATTGAAAATAAGATAACTATTGCAGAAATAAATTGTAAAGATGTTATAAGTGAAAATCTTATTATAAGAGTAACCGCTGATACGATATATAAAAATATTTTCTTCTTTAATTCTTCTTCTCTTTCTATTACTCCTATTGGTATAGGAATCGGAGCACCTAGTATTTTTATATTACTCAACAATATAACCTCAATGATTTTTATTATCATGGTTCTATCAAAAAAATTAATAAGCATACTCTTTGTCCTCCTTTTTGATATTTCTTAATATAATCATGATGATTAAAGAAATATGTCAAAAGAAAAATTGTGAATATGCTTTTTTTCGCATTATATGACATGTACAGAGAAAATTTTTAAAATATCGAAAAAATTTTCGTAAAAAGTATTGACATCGAACACGAGTTCGTGTATTATATATCTAGAACGGTTGTTCGAGGAGGAGATAGATATGTCAAAAAAATTATATTTAAAAAACCCAATTAGATTAATATTTGCTTTTATATTAGTAATATTTTTATCCGCTGCTTTTATGCTCCTATTCCAAAGCACTGCTAGTGGTGATAGTATTCCTGAATATACTACTATTGTTGTATCTAAAGGCGATACTCTTTGGAAAATTGCTAAAGAATATTCTAACGGAAATCAAGATATTAGAGATAAAATATATGAAATAAAAGAATTAAATAATATTGGCTCCGATATAAAAATCGGTCAAGAATTACTTATTCGCGTAAAATAACCATTAAAACTCCTTTCAAGAAAAGGTGAGCATTTTATTTGCTCACCTTCTTTTTTAATCATTTAATTCTAAATATTCTTCATAAGTCATTTGCTTATCTATTAACCCATCTTCTTTTATTTCCATTATTCTATTAGCAACAGTATCTACTAATTGATGGTCATGAGAAGTAAATAACATAGTTCCTTTATAATTACTCATTCCATTGTTTAATGCTGTAATAGATTCCAAATCAAGGTGGTTAGTAGGTTCATCAAATATTAAAACATTTGCACCAGATAGCATCATTTTTGCTAACATACACCTTACTTTTTCGCCACCTGACAAAACTTTTACTTGCTTTAGTGCTTCTTCTCCCGAGAATAGCATTCTTCCAAGCCAGCCTCTTAAGAAAGTTGCAGAATCGTCTGAAGAATATTGTCTTAGCCACTCAACTAAGTCCATATTGTCTTTGTTAAAATATTCTGAGTTATCTGTTGGGAAATATGATTGAGTCGTAGTTATTCCCCATTTTACTTCACCCGTAGTTGGAGTTAACTCTCCCATCAATACCTTAAATAAAGTAGTTTTGGCTTTTCCATTCGTTCCAACAAATGCAACTTTATCTCCTTTATTTAATGAGAAATTTATATTCTTAAATATTTCTTCTCCATCTGGGCTTGTATAACTTAAGTTTGTAACTGTAAGTATTTGGTCTCCTGCTTCTCTATCTGGCTTAAAATCTATATATGGATATTTCCTTGAAGAAGGTTTTATCTCTGTAATTTCAATTTTATCTAACCACTTTTTCCTAGAAGTAGCTTGTTTAGATTTAGATGCGTTTGCACTAAATCTTTGAATAAATTCTTGTAATTCTTTTATCTTTGCTTCTGCTTTTTTATTTGCTTCTTTGGCTTGTTGTAATGCCAACTGACTAGATTCGTACCAGAAATCATAGTTACCTGCATATAGTTGAATTTTATTATAGTCAATATCTGCAATTTGAGTACAAACTGCGTTTAAGAAATGTCTATCATGAGATACTACTATAACTGTATTCTCAAAGTTCACTAGAAACTCCTCTAGCCATTTAACTGTCTTTATATCTAAGTGGTTAGTAGGCTCATCTAAAAGCAAAATATCTGGGTTCCCAAATAAAGCTTGTGCCAACAAAACCTTAACTTTTAAACTTGCTTCTATATCTTTCATATTAGAATGTTGTAACTCTGTAGGTACTCCTACTCCATTCAATAATTTTTCTGCATCTGTTTCAGCATCCCAACCATTTAACTCAGCAAATTCTCCTTCAAGTTCAGAGAGTATTATTCCATCGTCATCATTAAAATCTGGTTTAGAATATAGTTCTTCTTTCTTCTTCATTATTTCATAAAGTCTTTGATGCCCCATTATAACAGTGTCTAGGACTGTATAATCGTCATAAGCAAAATGGTCTTGTTTTAATACAGCAAGTCTTTTTCCTTCTGGAATTATTACTTCACCTTTACTAGGCTCTATCTCTCCAGATAAGATTTTTAAAAATGTACTTTTTCCAGTTCCATTTGCGCCTATAAGACCATAACAGTTTCCATCTGTGAACTTTATATTAACATCTTCAAATAATAATCTACCACCAAATCTTAAAGTAATACCAACTGCACTAATCACTAAAATACCCTCCTATTAAACATTAAATCTAAATAGAACAACATCTCCGTTTTTCATAACGTAATCTTTTCCTTCAGAACGCATAAGCCCTTTTTCTTTTACTGCGTTTACTGATCCATATTTTATTAAATCATCATAATTTACAACTTCTGCTCTAATAAATCCACGCTCTATATCGCTATGAATTTTTCCGGCGGCCTGTGGTGCTTTTGTCCCTTCTTTTATAGTCCATGCTCTTACTTCTGGTTCGCCAGCCGTTAAAAAGCTAATAAGTCCTAATAATGAGTAGCTTTCTTTTATAAGTCTATCTAGGCCAGATTCTTCTGCGCCTAATTCCTTTAAGAATTCTATTCTTTCACTGTCCTCTAGTGAAGATAGTTCTTCCTCTATTTTAGCCGAAATTGCAAGTGCTCTAGCGCCTTCTTTTTTGGCAATTTCTTTTAATTCGTTATATTTAGGGTTATTATCTGCTGAAGATATTTCATCTTCACTTACGTTTCCAACATATAATACTGGTTTTGATGTAAGTAAAAATGTATTTTTTATTATTTCCTTTTCGTCATCATTAAGCTCCATTGTGCGAATTGGATTACCATTTGTTAAATGCTCTTTCGCTTTAGTTAGAGTATCTACTTCAAATTGCATTTTTTTATCTGCTCTAGCAGCCTTTATAGACTTCTCTAATTTTTTCTCAACTGTTTCTAAGTCTGAGAAAATTAATTCAAAATTTATAGTTTCAACATCCCTTGCAGGATTAATATCTCCATCTACATGAACTATGTCTTGATTTTCAAAACATCTTACTACATGTACAATTGCATCTACTTCTCTAATATGAGATAAGAATTTATTTCCTAACCCTTCACCTTTACTAGCTCCTTTTACAAGTCCTGCTATATCTACAAACTCTACAACTGCAGGAGTTACTTTTTGAGGGTTATATATTTTTGCAAGTTCATTTAATCTTTCATCTGGTACTGCAACTACTCCCACATTTGGTTCTATTGTACAAAATGGGTAGTTCGCACATTCTGCTCCTGCTTTTGTAATTGCGTTAAATAATGTACTTTTTCCTACGTTTGGTAAACCAACAATTCCTAATTTCATAAAACCTGCCTCCTCGAATTATCTTCCGGAAAATTATACTATATTTAAGGAAGTCGGTCAAGTGTACGTTTGTATGGATGGTGCTTTTTTATTACAAAAAAAGTGGAAAATCTTTTTCAGATTTTCCACTTTAATTATTGAATTAATATCAATTATTCAATTATAGCTGTAACAACTCCAGAACCAACTGTTCTTCCGCCTTCACGAATAGCGAATCTTAATCCTTCTTCGATAGCGATAGGAGCGATTAACTTGATTGTCATTGTTACGTTATCTCCAGGCATAACCATTTCTGTTCCTTGAGGTAATTCAATAACACCAGTTACGTCTGTTGTTCTTAAATAGAATTGTGGTCTGTAGTTATTGAAGAATGGTGTATGACGTCCACCTTCATCCTTTGTTAGGATGTAAACTTCACCCTTGAAGTGTGTGTGTGGATGAATTGTTCCAGGTTTAGCCAAAACTTGACCTCTTTCAATTTCGTTTCTTTGAATACCACGAAGTAATGCACCGATGTTATCACCAGTTTGAGCTTCGTCAAGAAGTTTCCTGAACATTTCGATACCTGTAACAACTGTTTTCTTAGCTTCAGCTGTAAGACCAACGATTTCAGCTTCATCATTGATTTTTAATGTTCCTCTTTCTACTCTACCTGTAGCAACTGTACCACGACCAGTAATTGTGAATACGTCTTCAACTGGCATTAAGAAAGGTTTAGCTGTATCTCTTTCAGGTGTAGGAATATAGCTATCTACAGCATCCATTAATTCGTGAATGCAAGCATATTCAGGAGCATTAGGATCTTGAGATGTTGATTCAAGAACTTTTAATGCAGAACCCTTGATGATAGGAATATCATCTCCAGGGAATTCATAGCTTGTTAATAATTCTCTGATTTCCATTTCAACTAAGTCTAATAATTCAGGATCATCAACTTGGTCTACTTTGTTCATGAATACTACGATATAAGGAACACCAACCTGACGAGCAAGTAAGATGTGTTCTCTTGTTTGTGGCATAGGACCATCAGCAGCAGAAACAACTAGGATAGCACCATCCATTTGAGCAGCACCAGTGATCATGTTTTTAACATAGTCAGCGTGTCCTGGGCAGTCAACGTGTGCATAGTGTCTCTTGTCTGTTTCATATTCTACGTGTGCAGTAGAAATTGTGATTCCTCTTTCTCTCTCTTCTGGAGCTTTATCGATTTGATCATAAGCTTCATATTGAGCCTTTCCTTGCATTGCTAATACTTTTGTAATAGCCGCTGTTAAAGATGTTTTACCATGGTCAACGTGACCGATAGTTCCAATATTAACGTGTGGCTTTGTTCTTTCAAATTTTGCTTTAGCCATTTTAAATTTCCTCCCTTTTATTTATATTACTCGCTTGTATTTTATACTATTAGTATAAAAAAAGCAAGAAAAATTTTTTAATACAAATTACTCTTTTTTAAGAGCAGCTCTTTGGCCTACAACAGCCTCTTGAACATTTCTAGGCACTTCTTCATAGTGATCGAATTGCATTGTATATGCTCCTCTACCTTGTGTTCTTGAACGAAGGTCTGTTGCATATCCAAACATTTCAGCTAGTGGAACATAACCATGAATAACCTTTGTATTTGCTCTATCTTCCATTCCCTCTAGACGTCCACGACGTGAGTTAATATCTCCAATTACATCTCCCATGTAATCTTCAGGAACTGTAATATCTACTTTTTCAATAGGTTCTAGTAATACAGATTCACCTAATTTTTGAGCTTCTTTAATTGCCATAGATCCGGCAATCTTAAATGCCATTTCAGATGAATCGACATCGTGATAAGAACCATCTACTAAAGTTACTCTTAAGTCAACTACTGGATATCCAGCAAGAATACCTGTTTCCATTGCTTCTTGAATACCTGCATCGATTGGTCCGATATATTCCTTAGGAACTGCACCACCAACGATTTTATTAACAAATTCGTATCCTTTACCTCTTTCAACAGGCTCAACCTCTACGATAGCGTGACCGTATTGTCCACGGCCACCAGATTGACGAATGAACTTACCTTCAGCTTTAACCTTTTTACGTATTGTTTCTTTGTACGCAACTTGAGGTTTACCAACGTTACATTCAACCTTAAATTCTCTCTTTAATCTATCTACGATAATATCTAGGTGTAATTCACCCATACCAGATATGATTGTTTGTCCAGAATCTTGGTCTGTATGTGTTTTGAATGTTGGATCTTCTTCAGCAAGTTTTCCTAAAGCTATACCCATTTTTTCTTGGCTTGCTTTGTCTTTAGGTTCAATAGCTACTGAAATAACTGGTTCAGGAAATTCCATAGATTCAAGTATAATAGGATGATTCTCATCACATAGTGTGTCTCCTGTTGTAACGTTCTTAAGTCCAACAGCAGCAGCAATATCTCCAGAATATACCTTTTCAACATCTTCTCTATGGTTTGCGTGCATTAATACAATACGTCCAACTCTTTCTTTATTATTTTTAGTAGCATTTAGTACATATGAACCTGCATCTAATGTTCCAGAATATACTCTAAAGAAACATAACTTTCCTACAAATGGGTCAGTCATAATCTTAAATGCAAGAGCTGCAAAAGGTTCATCATCGCTTGATATTCTTTCAACTTCTCCTTCTACTCCTTCTACAGTTCCTTTAATATGAGGAACATCGATAGGTGCAGGTAAGTAATCAATAACTGCATCTAGCAACATTTGAACACCTTTGTTTTTATATGAAGATCCACACAATACTGGGGTCATTTTAACAGCTATTGTAGCTTTTCTAATAGCTCTTTTTAATTCTTCTTCAGAAATTTCTTGGCCCTCTAAGTATTTCATCATTAAATCTTCATCTTCTTCAGCAACTGCTTCTAAAAGATTATTTCTGTATTCTTCAGCAAGAGCTTTCATATCTTCAGGAATTTCTTCCTCACGAACATCTTTTCCAAGATCGTCGTAATATACTTCGCTCTTCATTCTTACTAAATCTATAATACCTTTAAAAGTATCTTCTTTACCTATTGGTAATTGAATAGGAACAGCATTTGCTCCTAATCTATCTTTCATCATTTGGACATCTGCAAAAAAGTCTGCACCCATGATATCCATTTTATTAATGTACGCAATTCTAGGTACATTATACTTATCGGCTTGTCTCCAAACTGTTTCTGATTGTGGTTCAACTCCACCTTTTGCACAGAATACTGCAACTGCACCGTCTAATACTCTAAGTGATCTTTCAACCTCAACAGTAAAGTCAACGTGTCCTGGTGTATCAATAATATTTATTCTATGATTTTTCCATTGACATGTTGTAGCAGCAGAAGTAATTGTTATACCTCTTTCTTGCTCTTGTTCCATCCAGTCCATAGTAGCGGCACCTTCATGAACCTCGCCGATTTTATGTGTTCTTCCTGTGTAGAACAAAATTCTTTCGGTTGTGGTTGTTTTTCCCGCATCTATATGAGCCATAATACCGATATTTCTAGTTCTTTCTAGTGGAAATTGTCTCGGCATAATTTTTCCTCCTTAATTTTTAGCTTTTAATTACCATCTATAATGAGCAAATGCTCTGTTAGCTTCAGCCATCTTGTGAACTTCTTCTTTCTTCTTAATAGCACCACCAACATTATTTATAGCATCCATAATTTCATTAGCAAGTTTTTCCGCCATTGTTCTTTCATTACGTTTTCTAGCGTATTCAACTATCCATCTAATTCCTAAAGATTGTCTTCTTTCTGGTCTAACTTCCATAGGAACTTGGTATGTTGCACCACCAACACGTCTAGCCTTTACTTCAAGCACTGGCATAACATTATTTAATGCTTCTTGGAAAGCCTCTAATGAGTCTTTTGAAGTTTTTTCGTTAACCATTTTAAACGCGTCATATACTATAGATTGGGCAACTCCTTTTTTACCATCATACATAACTTTGTTGATTAATTTTGTAACCACTTTATTATTGTATATAGGATCTGGTAAAACTTCTCTTTGTGAAATATTTCCTCTTCTTGGCACTTTACTTCCCCCTTTCATAAAATTTAAACGGCAATAAACCGTTTTAAGGTACTCGGTCGTGCGACCGTTAGCGCTCGTACTATCTAATATATATTGAAATCGTACAAGCTAACTTTTCAGCGTTAAGACTGTACGAATATTATTTCTTAGGTCTCTTTGCACCGTATTTAGATCTACCTTGTTTTCTATCATTAACTCCGGCTGTATCTAATACACCACGAATTATATGATATCTCGTTCCTGGTAGGTCTTTTACTTTTCCTCCACGAATTAGAACAACACTGTGTTCTTGTAGGTTATGACCGATTCCAGGAATATATGATGTTACTTCCATTCCGTTTGTAAGTCTAACTCTGGCAATTTTTCTTAATGCAGAATTAGGTTTTTTAGGTGTAGTTGTTTTTACTACAGTACAAACGCCTCTCTTTTGAGGACAGTTAATATCTGTCATAACTTTCTTTTTAGAGTTTAATCCTTTTTGTAAAGCAGGAGCAGTAGATTTCTTTTCAACTGTTGTTCTCCCTTTTTTTACTAACTGATTAAAGGTTGGCACTTCTTTTTCACCTCCTTAGATAAATATAGTGTGTTTTGGGCAATATTTAAACAAACCCATTTAAACACATTGTATATTTTAACACTGATATGCAATAATTGTCAATATTTTTTACAAATTTTATCCAATGTAAAACCGCCTATTACTAGGCGGTTGTTAAAGTTTGATTTATTATTTTTTGTTTAAATCAAAACAAAAGCATAATAAGACTTAAGGAGCTGAATTTTCCCACTCTTCTATTATAGCCAAATCTTCTTTTGTAAGATCATTTCCATTTGGTTCAAACATTTGTGTTTTTTCATTATATCTATAAAACACATAATAATATTTTCCTATAGCTCCATGGTATGATTTTATCTTAATGGTTTTGTCATCTACATTTTCTAAATCCATTGTTATACCATTAAAACCAGGTACCAAATATTCTTTACTAGTAATTTTCTTTATTTGCCCGTTTTCCAATATTGTAAAAATAGTGAAACCAGTCCATGAAAGACTCATGTTATCACTTGAGAAACAAAAATCAGGATTGCCATCATTATTATAGTCTTTAACAATTAATTTCTCATATCCAGGGAACATATTCTCTCCCAGTC
>JAEEGH010009789.1_pt1 | contig 22208 bp, 4 predicted proteins | sample 9134181 | NCBI WGS metagenome assembly JAEEGH01 (sample SAMN16246544, study PRJNA631951) | gut metagenome | biome: gut microbiome; feature: rumen; material: DP-attached | host: Bos | place: Iran: Karaj | collected 2018-10
GGGGCTCAAAGAGCCGCCCCTACGGATTTATCGACCGGGTCAAGGAGATAGTGGCTGCACAGGTGACGTTGGTGCCCGACGCCGAAGGGGTGCTGACGAGCAACGCTGGATGGGATACCGTGAAGAATCAAGGCTATCTTTGCGATGTGGTCAAAGAGTTCAAAGCCTGTGGTATAAGAGTCAGCATCTTCATTGACGCAAATCCCCAGATGATAGAGATGGCGGCGAGGACGGGTACCGACCGTGTGGAGCTTTACACCGAGAGCTACGCCAGCCAATATGCTGCGGGGCGAAAGAACGCCATAATGCCCTTTGTAGAAGCCGCCCAAGTGGCCCGCAGCTGCGGATTAGGACTGAACGCCGGCCATGATCTCTCGTTGGAGAATCTGGCGTGGTTCCACCAGCAGATTCCTTGGTGTGACGAAGTCTCTATAGGCCACGCCCTTATCAGCGATGCCCTCTACCTCGGCATCGAGGAGACGATACACCGCTACCTGGGGTGTCTGAAGGATTGATGTTTTTTTGAAAAGAACAATGGAAATGGATCGGAGTTCGCAAATCATCAGAACAAGTTGGGTCGGCATTGTGACCAATGTACTGCTGGCTGCATTCAAGGCAGTTGTAGGCGTGCTGGCCAGCAGTGTAGCCATCGTGATGGATGCAGTGAACAACCTGAGTGACGCCTTGTCGAGCATCATCACTATCGTAGGCACGAAGTTGTCGCAGCGACCTGCCGACCGCAAGCATCCCTTTGGACATGGACGCATAGAATATTTCAGCGCCATCATCATTGCCGTCATTGTACTTTCTGCGGGAATCACCTCGCTCATTGAGTCGGTGAAGAAAATCTTCAACCCCACAGAGCCCTCCTACACCACGGCGACACTGGTAGTCATCATTGTGGCCATTGTGGTGAAGCTGCTGCTGGGCCGCTATGTGAAACACAAGGGCGAACAGTTGAAGAGCGACGCCCTGATTGCCTCGGGCAGCGACGCCCTCTTCGACTCCCTCATCACCGCGGCGACGCTCCTCTCGGCAGGCATCATGCTTCTGTGGAATGTGTCGCTGGACGGCATTCTCGGCGCCCTCATCTCGGTGGTCATCATCAAGGCCGGTGTCGAGATGCTGGCATCTCCCATCAACCAGCTGCTGGGCACCAGCATTTCCAAGGAACTCAACTCCCAGATCAAGCAGGAGGTGATGGCCTTCGATGAGGTGCAAGGGGTCTACGACATGATACTGCACAACTATGGACCCGATGTCCTCATCGGTTCTCTGCACGTCAGCGTCCCCGACACGTTGACGGCCTACGACATCCACGGCCTGGGTCGCAAGATCGCCACCGAGATGTTCGAGAAGCACGGCATCATCATGACCGTGGGCTTCTACAGCGTGGCCACGGGCGAGAACCGCCAGGCGAACTTGCAGGCGGCTGTGATGAAAACCGTCATGGCGCACAAGGAGGTGGTACAGGCCCATGCCTTCTACTATTCGGAGAAGGACCGCATGGTCTCGGTGGACATCGTGCCTCAGGACAAGGTGGACGAGAATGCCCTGGTCTGCCAGCTGGCCGACGAAATTCAACCTTTGGTGCCCGACATGCAGGTAACTATTTTGGTGGACCATAACTATAGTGAATGAATTGTTTTTTAGTATGAAACGGATGGTGATAATCATGCTGCTGGCTGTCACACTGACCGCCGCGGCACAGGAGAAACAAATCAACCTCGGCCTGATACCCACGCCACAGAGGGTGGAGGTATCGCAGGGCGGCAAGAGCTGCGACCTCGATAAAGCCAAGATAAAGGAAGTGCGCGTAAAATGGGGACGAGGTACAGACTCGCCACATTTTGACAGGAACTGGAGTCAGGCCTACCGCCTCATAATCGAGCCACGCAAGATAACTATCAATTACGAGGGGTCCAAAGGGCTTGAGTATGCCTATTTGACAATAGCACAGCTGAAGCAACTGCACAACTCTGTGCCTTGCTGCACCATCACCGACTGGCCCGCCTATGCCTACCGCGGATGGATGGACGACCAGAGCCGTGGCCCTGTGCCACATGCCGCCTACCGCCAGAAGCAATGGGAGACGCTCCATGCGCTGAAGTACAACTTCTGCAACTACTACACCGAGCACACCCTCTACCAGCCGGAGTTCCCCGACTTGGCGCCCGCCTACCTTGCCGACTGCAAGCCGCACCCCGACGAGGTCATCAACCTGCAGCTTTTCGCCCATGCCGAGAAGACGCTGCGCATACCGTTCTATCAGAACATGATGGACAGCAAGGCCAACTTCGACCCATCGACAGAGGCCACCTACGACTTCTTGCGCAAGCGTATCAAAGCCGCCTACGACCGCATCCCTACCTCGCCCTTTTTCATCATCAACTGCGACGAGACCGAACAACTGGGCACAGGTCGCGCCAAGAAACTGGTGGACAGCTTGGGTGCCGACCAGGTGTATGTGGACTTCATCAATCGTTGCTACGAACTTGTTCAGCAAGCAGGCAGTACCCGTGTGGCCATGTGGGGCGACATCGTGGCCAAGAACCCCGCGATGATGCGCCAGCTGCCCAAAGATATGACCTACATCATGTGGGCCTATGAGCCTATCGACAGCTTCACGCACCTGATACGTCCCTTCAAGGAGCAGGGCAACCCCTTCTGGGTGGCGGCCTCGACGGGCCACAGCGCCACCATGACCTCCACGCCACAGCGTTACATCAAGAACATCGCCAACCTCTTCCGCGACGGTCACCGTGACGGTGCCGAGGGCGCCATGCTCACCTGCTGGGACGACAACGGCGAAGCACTCTTCGACAACAGCTGGCACGCCCAGTATTGGGCTGCCGAGATGGCCTGGAATCCGCTGAAGACCAACGACCCCGAGGAACTGCGCCAACGCGAGGAGCAGTTCAACGAGAACTTCGAGCGGCTGTTCTATGGCAGCAGAGTGGTTGGCGATTCTGTTGCCAGCAAAACTGCCGACCTCTACGCCGTCGGTGCCCTTATGTATGACCCTGACGTTGCTGACTGGTATACCTCCGCTGCCCTCCTCGAGCCCCTCCTTAATTTCAACCCCGACAACACCTCCGATGCTATGATTGACCGTTGCGAGAAGGTGTCAGGTAAATTTAGGGAATTGGTTATGTTGACTGATTCTGCTGCCAATCCGCATGCCCATTATGCCTTGATGCGCATCTGTCAGATGGCGTCTAAGGCAAACTTGCGCAGGCTTGTTTACCATTACTTGCAAGGGAACGATCCTGACATGCTTTTTGGCTTGAAGATGATGCGTGACCAATACATGATGTCTCTCTTCGACCTCAAACGCGAATACCTCCGCCTCTGGGACCAAGAGAACGGAGACTATGAGCGCTACATTGTAATGAATAGATACGACGCGCTCGCGCGCGAGGTGATGGAACTCGACCGCCATGTCTTTATGACTGTCGGTTGTGATGTGGCAGCGTTGCATCCAAAAGTGACCCTCCGCACACTCTACAACGACCGCCCCATCTACTACACCCTTGACGGCAGCGAGCCCGACAGCACATCGACCCGCTACGAAGGGCCCTTCCCGCTCGAGCGCTCCGCCACCATCAAGGCTATATCCTATAATGAATATGGCGAAGGAGTCGTTAGCGAGCAGTACCTGCTGAGCCATCTCGGCATGGGCGCCAAGATTACTATCAACACTCAATATAGCACCTATAAATCCATCTACAGTGGCGGCGGTCCCGAGGCCCTCATCGACGGACAGCTCGGCAGCAACACCACCTACGCCGACGGTCGCTGGCAAGGCTACTGGGGCGACAGCATCGACGTGGTGATCGACTTCGGTCGTGAAATCAACTTCCAAGAGGTCTCCATGCGCTTCATGCAGAACACCTTCGACTGGATACTGGCACCGGCGGAAATCCGCGTCTATGTCTCCGCCGACGGAAAGCAGTGGCACCTCGGCGGCAAGGAGACCTTCGCCATGGACCCTCGCGAGACGGGCATGCGGCTGAAGCGCTATGTGGTGAGGTATGGTGATTGGTGGGATCGTGTGCAGCCTATAACCTCGTCTATCATCATGGGTAATGTGTGCTCCACGCGCTACCTCCGCGTGGTGGTTCCCAACCCCGGTCCGTTGCCCTCGTGGCATCCTGCTCCGGGTCAGCCGAGCTACCTTTTTACCGACGAGATTATCGTCCGATAGCCAAAATTGGAAATCAACAAGTTGCAAGCATAAAAATTGCCACAAATCCTTGGATTTGTGGCAATTACTTATTTTGTAAAATTGCAACTCGCTGATTCTTAGTATCCTCTCTTACTCCTCTCTTACTCCTCTCTTACTCTTCCCTTACTCTTCCCTTGCTTGGGTAAGAGATGAGCAGGGGAAGGGAAGGTCATCTCACCACCTCGATGACGCCGTTGCGCTTGACGAGGCCGAAGTTGTTCTTCGCCATGAACCGGAAGTAGTAGGTGCCGTCGGGGGAGCGGGTGTCGAGAGGGTCCCAGAAGTCGCTCTCCTTCGAGATGTTTTTCACATGATAGACAGGAGCGCCGAAGCGGTCGTAGATCCAGAGCTCGTTCATGGAGTATTCGCCCATCTCGAGGAGGTTGACAACGCGCCAGGTGTCGTTGATGCCGTCTCCGTTGGGTGTTACCGTGTTGGGGAACTGGAGATAGGTGTTGACGATGCGGACAGGGATGGTGGCAGTGTCGGTGCAGACGAGGGTGTCGGAGTGATTGGGAGAGAGGGTGATGGTGTGGGTGAGGTAGGCGATGAGTTGCACGGGATACTCGCCGGTGTCAGTGTTGACCTCCCAAACGTAGTAGGGGTCGACGGCGAAGGCGGAGTCGTAGCTGTTGGCTCCGGGGTCCTTGGGGAAAAGCCACAGGTAGGTTGGTGGTGCCGCCAGGGTCGGGAAGGGAGAGAGTGTGTCGCTCGGGAAGAAGCTTTGGTTATAGAATTGAGCCTCGGGTTTGTGGATGGAGAGGTGGTCGGGCGAGAAAAGGAAGGAGGCCTGAGGACGGGAGAAGACCCAGAGGACGGAGTCTTGGCCGATGGTATCGTGGCATCCTTCGGGACTGATGGCGATGAGTTGGAAGGAGAAGATGCCGAGCGAGTCGACGGTGGTCGAGAAGAGAGTGTTGGTGTCCGATAGTGCCAATGTGTCGTAGCCCTCTTGCCAGAATGTCCACTCGCGCGAGACTGACGTTGAAGTGTCGCGGAAACTCAGTGTAGGCGCCACGCAGGCAAGGAATGTCGTGTCGTAGTGTACCCAATCGCCATCGTCGAGGCTCACCTCGGGAGAAAGACGGAAGGATGAGTCGCGTGCCTGAAGCGACACATGTACCAGACTGTCGCATCCGAGGACGGACAGGTGAGGACTGTCGAAGTCAATAGGTCCGCCATAGTCGACGCCCTCATAGGCAAAAGGCATGTGTGGGCACACCCAGATGGTATCCGACACCTCGTAGGTGGGCATCACCGTGAACACCAGTGTCACCACCGAATCTGTTGTATGTACCGTCGAGAGAGTCGTTGTTGCCACCGTGTCGGTGCTCATCGTGAGTCCCTGCCACACATAAGGCAGCTCATTATCGCACCTGTTTACCGAATCGGTCACTGCATAGTTGCGCCATAGGTGCAGTGAATAGTGGACCACGCTATCGCAGCCGGCAGCGTTGGGAATAATGACCACCGTGTCGAACAATGTCACCAACGCTCCGTCAGTCTCGTTCTGGGTATAGGTTGTGGAGAGTCCCAATGGCGGTGTGTATGAAGGGAGGCTGTTTTGTAGGAGGGTATCAGCGATGGTGGCATTGGAATTGAATCGTATGTGCAGAACCATTGTGATAAGGGAGTCGGCGCCATGAGCGGTGGGTATTGTTATTTGGTGGGTGATGGCGTTTGTGGCCGAATCGATTTCGTTAGAATAGAATGCGACATTGTTCCACAGTAAAGGCAACTGCCCTTCGCATACGGTACGATTAATCGTGGTGTCTTGGTTGTGGTAGACTGTCAGGTTGAAGGTTATGCTGCTGTCGCAGTCTTGCGAGTTTGTAATGGTGAGGATATAACCCATGGTGTCGGTGTTGAAACTGATGCCATTCCAGATGTAGGGCAGGCTGTTCTCAACCACGTAGTGATGGATGACTGTGTCGGCAGAGTGGCGTATGTGGAGATGGAGTGAGGTCGTGCTGTCGCAATTCACATAATTGAGGGTGGTTCTGGTGACGACAGTGTCGATACTATAGTTGACTCCGTACCATACGAAGTTGTCGCACTCATTGGCCATTGTGTCGGCTGCCGACGTGGGCCTCACATCAAGGATAAGCGTGTGGATGGAATCGCAGATGCCGTCATTGTCGACATGCACGTTGATATGTGTTCCGGCATCGGTGTAGGTGCCGCCGAAGAATGTGTAGCTTTGGTTGTCGCAGATGGAAACATTGGCGGTGTCGAAGAATGTGGTTGCAGATGCATCGCTCACGGTGAGCCATAGGTGGTAGCTGCTGTCGCATCCAGCAGCGGAGAGTATGTTGTTGTGATATTCTGCGCTGGTGGTGCCCGGCAGGAAGACCGTGTCGGAATAGCTATAGGGTAGCAGGGGAGAGCATATATGGACCGTGTCCTCGTGACGGTATACAGGGTTGACGGTTACAGAGTGGCTAAGGTCGAAGAGGCAGCCATAGTCGTCGGTCGTTTGCAGGGTATATGTGTTGCTGCCCATGGTATAGGATGAGGGCGATAGGGGCAATACCCAGATGTTGCCGTTGGCCGTCCATGAGCTACTACTGTCGGGGTGGGCGTCATAAAGTCTCAGGGTGTCATTATCGCCTATGCATAGTGTTGAAGGTCCTTCTATACGTGGTGTATGTGGCGGGAAAGCCAATGTGAGAGAAAAAACCATAGTGTCGGTACAGGTGCCGCCGGCAATTTTGCTAATCAACGTCACTGTGTATGTACCAGCGCTGTCATAATGGCTTTGCCCGTGGTAATGGGTGCTCGTTTCGCCATTGCCGAAATCCCAGATGGCACTCTCACATGTCTCGCCAGCAATTGGGGTTATGCCGTCGGCGCTGACGGTGCTGGTGTTGGAGAAAACGACGTCGAAGCCGCAGTTCGCCATGGTTACTGTTGTGTCGAACGATGCCATCGGGTAGCGGGTGCCGCCGTAGGCACTGATAGTGTAAAGGCAGCTTTCGTTGTCGATCTTGGTCAGGTCGCAATAGTATGTGATATCAGCCGTTGGGAAGGTTACGCTTTGTGCCGTGGAGATGGTGGAGGAACTCTGGTTGCTGTACCATCGGTAGTTGAATCCTGGAGGCGCTGTGAATGTGTTGCTGTCGATATCGCCGCAGGCTTTCGTCTCCAGCGTTTTGCGCATGCATTCCAATGTGAAGTAGGCATAGCCAAAATGGGAGCCTTCGTTACAGTCGAAGGTGGTTAGGCGTACATATACCTGTTGGTTGGCATACGCTGTGAGGTCGATACCCACGCTGGTCCAGTCTTTCCAAAGTACGTTGTTGGGTGCCGAATTCCACCCTAACGATGCATTGGCGATGAAATCTGCTGAGGTGCATTCGGGGTTGATTGGGCTGAAGGTTGAGTCGAGTACTTCAACACGGAACCGCGGCTGGTCGCCTGGGTCGTGCATGGGGTCTTGCAGCACGGCGGCATAGCGCAGCAGGATGAGTTCGAACGATGCTGTATCTACCAACAGGCTGTAGGTGATGGCTTCGGCTTGGGGAGCCTCCATGTCGGTGCCGGGGTTCCCGAGGCGGACACTTGAGGTGGCCCCTTCGGGCACCATAGGCAGCAGACCCGTTGTGTTTGGATCGCGTGCCGAGGTATCGTAGCAGATGGAGTGTCGGCTGTCGGGGTGCGAATAGCCGTAGTCGACCACTCCGGAAACAGCGTAGGGATTGTGGTAGGTACCGGTAGTGAAGAGCGCCGACGGGGAATGTAGGTCGGTGGTATTGATGCATCCGGTGCCTGGGTTGGGGGTGATTAGTTTGATGCTGTCGGCATAGTGCATTGCGCAGATGCCAGTATCGTTGATACGGCTGGCGAAGAGGAATGTATAGGGGTCCAAGGGATTCAGCCCGTCTATCGTCAAGGGTGACGTCGGGTTGTAGTAGATGTGTAGCACGCTGTCGCCTTGTTTGACGGTGAGTGTTGTTGCGGGATTTCCTACGCTGCTCCATCCAAGGGTGATGGCATCATGCTCCACCTGCATCACATTAAGGCCATGTGCCACAGAGGTGTCCATCCGGATGTTGTCGATTTTTCCATTGCCTTTGAAAGCTATGTAATGGGCATTGGAAGGTGCAGAAGAGAAATCAACCAGGTAGCGCTGCCAGGTGCTTGTATCTTGCGAGGCCAGGATGGCAGCACTCCAGAATGTTTGTGGGTCGTTAGGGTTAATCATAGTACCTACGCGTAGGCGGTCGGAGACTTTGCCGGGTTTGTACCAAAGGCTGATGCCGACCTTTTGCAACGAGTCTATGTTGATGTCGGGAGTGGCGGCAATGCCCGTAAGATTCAAGACGCCGTTGCTGACGATGGTGTTTGTGTCTGACAAAGTCCAGCCTTTCAGCGCTACAGTTGGTGTGGTGTCGAAGTCGATACAAAGTGGGATATCCAGTGGCGCGATGCCCGTGCGAAGCCTTTGGGGAGTGCATGTCGTTTCCGTGCTGTCACAACGGAAATAGAAATCGTAGGTTGTCTCTCCCCAAAGGGTAATGGTAGTGGGCACGTGGTCTATCCTCATGAATGTACTGTCCCAGGGGTTGTCGATGTTTTTAATCCCTACATAGAAACCAGGAGCAGAGGCGTTGATCTCTACTTTGTTCCAGCGGACAAGGGAGGCCGAGGCGGTGGCTGCAGGACATGGGGTGACGAAATAGTTGCCGACGGCCAGCTGCCCATAGCAGTCTGTACATTGGCCGCTCCGGTGGCGGAATGCTATCCAGCGTCCTTTGCCGGGATAGTTGGAGAAGTCGACCGTGTAATTCTGCCATCGCTGGTGGTCGCCAGTGTAGTGGAATGTGTCTATAACGGTGAAGGACCCAGTATCAAAAGCATCCTCCATTACTCCCACTTCTATCATCTCACCGATACGGTCGGAGTTATATTCGAAACGCATGGTTAGTTGTTGGATGGAGTCGACATCAAAATCTGGCAGCAGTCGGTAGGCATAGTTGTTGGGGTCGTTGTTGATACGCATGTTGTGAGGTCGGCGGTTCCGATAATAATCGTCCCACGTGTCTCCGTAGCCGCGGTACTGCCAATCCCAATATTCATCCTTCGAGCATAAGGGTAGATCCATCAGGGCACTCAGTTGCCATCTCTCGTTTTCTCGGCCACAGATATAGCCATTCGAGTCCTGTGCCACCGTGAGATAGATGTCGCTGAAACTGTCCTCGACAAAGTAGTAGGGATTGGTGGTGACGTGCAATACACTGTCTCGACCGTCGTCGCGGCGGTAGCGTGCATAATAGTCTACAATGGAATCCTCGGTTTCGGCAGTCAGCCGTAGGGTGTGCCAATCTATAAGGCCGATTTTCACCTTGGGAATCTCGGAGATGGATATGTAGTCGAGGAGCACAAGGTTGTTGGCACGGAAGGCTATGCGGCGACTCCCAAGGGCGTTGATTTGTATCGTCATTTCTTCCCACCCCGAGATGCGGTTTGAGTCTATCGGGATGAATGTCGATGTGTCGCCTGCGGCATCGACGGTGCCAATCTGGATCGAGTTGTTGTACCACGAATGGAATCTCATCTTTACCGACATGGGTCCGTCGTGGTCGATTTGTGGTAATACCACTTTCTGGTTCTCTCGCCACCATTCTCCAATCCTAAGGGGCGTCTCTCCCCACCCCAACTCAAGGCTCGGAACAATATCGGGATCGTAAAAGAATGTCCAGTTGGCCGGTATCCCCATACCATTGGCTCCAATCTCAAAGTTGACGCAGTAAGGCAACGTGAGGCTGTCGTTTATCGTGATGATGGTGTCAGGAGTGCAGTCGGTGTAGTCGCCGATACACTGGTAGCTGAATCGGTACGTGTGGTCAAGCTGCAGGCTGCTGATGACGAATGGCGTTTCGGTGATATAGAAGGTCTGTTCCTTGCCGTCCCCTGTATCCGTCACCGTGAGTAGGTAATTGGCTCCTCCGCCTACCACCTCGCAGAATACCTTCCCTCCCTCCTCGTTGAAGCGCACAATCCGACAGCCGCTGATGCCTATCATGTCCACCTCTGCCGTATCCCAACTGAAAAGTGCCAATTGGGCGTCCGTCGGCATGGGGGGCAGATAGAAAGTGGCTTCGCTTCCGGCTACAGTGTCTGTAATGGTATAGGTAACACTGTCTGTTGTGTAGCCTGTCAGCAGCGGGCTTGTGCCGGTTTTCTTCAAGGTGAGTCGGTATCCACTGATGTCACCCAGTGGCGGCAACACGGCATGTCCCTTGAATCTCAGCACCCCGTTGTCAATCCCTGCTCCATCATCGAAGAACCATCCTCCCGGAAGCTCGTTCCCCTGCAACTCGTCGAAGGTGTAGCACCCCGTTTGGCCACCGTATGCCGCAGTGATGAAATAGCCCGCATAAGATACGCAGCTGTTCGTGTCCGTCAGCGGGCGGACATACATCAGGTAGAGGGTGCCCGTGTCCAAATGGCCGACTCTCAGATCGGGATACATCAGCTCCGTCGTGTCGCCTCCGCCGATGAGCGTGAGTTGCACACTGTCGGTGCTCGCAAACGCAGCCGTGTCAAAACCGACATACGAGGGAGTGAGGCTGTCGTATGAATGGTGGCTCATCTGTATTTCGTCAATATACACTCGATGGTAGGAGTACGCAATCGGGTGCCACCAGCGCAGCGCTATGCGCCCTTCTGCATCCGCCACACTGTCCGGGATGGGATAGACATAGTGTTGCCGGTTGTCACCGATGGTTATCGTGTCGAATGCCTTGAATATGTTGTCGGCATATTCGTTCCACGTGCCAATCACTAAATAGGACACCGGCGTCGATGCAGCGGCGTAAAAACTCAACACACTGCCACTGTCTCTTTCAACATCAGGCATCAAGGCAGTCGAATAATAATAGTCGCGGAATCCGTACGAGCCCAGCTCAAGTGTTCTCTCGGCTCCGTAATACCATGGGTGGTCTGTTATTTGGGGCGTGTTGTACAGCGTTTGCGGTCTGCGCCAGTCCCCCGACCAATTGTCCCACACATAGTCCATCCCTGCGAAATCCTCGCAGTAAGGCAATGGATAATCCTCCAGGGCCGTGAAGACCTGCGTCCTGAAGTCGCATGGGTCTCCACCACAGGGTCGCCAGGCTATAAAGTCATATTCTGTCCCTGGCTGCAGGCCCCTTATCGTCATCCTGCTGCTCCCTATGGCCGTGTCGCGCAATCCGCTGCCTGTGGCAAAGTTCCTCGGTCCGTATTCCACAATCACCGTGTCGCACCCGCCATCCGTGATGGGGTCCCACCGCAGTTCTACCTTCGTGCCCCTCACATGGGCTGCATGGGTGTTCACCAACGGATAGTCCCCAATCCTCACATTGCGGACATGCAGGCAATAGTAGTCCGGTCCCCCCTCCGCCTTGAAGGCCACATAGTGGTCCGTCCTGTTGTCGGGTATCCTAACCGTCTCGCTGTGCCAGAAGCCCTCGTCGTTGTAATAATAGGATGCAACCGGCTCGAACGTCGACGTGTCGTCGGGATATCGCATCGTGCCTACAACCAGGGTCATCCCGCCGTACGAGGTGTTCCGGTCAAAGCTCACAGTGCGGCCCGCAATCGCGACATTGGGCGACACCAGGTAGTTCTCCGCGTGGATGTCGCCCGCCCCGTTCCCCGCATTGTCGCTGTATGAGCTTTTTATCGTGCTCCATCCGTACGGGAGCCCCCCCTGCATCGTCTCGCAGAGGTTGTCGTTCGCACCCAGTGCCTCCATCGTCCGGACCGTGAGGGATACCGGCAATCCGTTCGCTCCTCCACAAGTGGGATAGATCGTGAATCGGTAGCGCCTCTCCGGCTGCAGGCCTCCCACCTCCAAGGGGGAGGTGACATCCGTCAACGTCCGCACAGGTGTCGACCCATTTGCCTGTTCGATCGTCAGGTCGCATCTCGGGTTCCCTATCGTATTCCACGCAAGGGTGACGCTGTCGGCCATCAGTCGGTAGGCCTCGAGACCCTCCACCCCGCATTCCTCTACGCGGAAGTCGTCGACATAGATGCGTCTGCCCGTCCCCTCCTGCATTCCCTGCTGCATCATCAGGGCAACTCTCTTCCCCGCCGCTATGCTGTCAAATCGCAACGTCCTCTCCACCCATTCCGTGTTCGTATTGATCACAATCGTGTCAAGTGGCGTAAAACCGCAAAGCGCCAGCGACGCCACTGCCGTGTCGGCCGTCCCGACCACCACCCGCGTCCTCTCGTGCGACGCCCTCAGCCGCAGGCTGACGCTCCAACTGCCCCCGTCCCTCATCCTCGGCGTCGTCACTATGGAGAAATGTCCCCCTAAGTCATTCCCTCCACACCCCACCAGCAGCGATCTCTGGCGGCTGTAATAATAGTCGTCCACCACCCGCGGCCGGCTCTCCTCGTCGTCGAAGTTCATCGCCCTCAGCCAGCACCCAGGCACGCTGTCCCTCTCCACGTCGTCGAAAGTCTCCCGGAAGGGCGTCCACGTCCACCCCGTGCAGGGCGTGCGGAACATCGTCCTCGTCCTCGCAAATCCACAACCCTCGCTACCTACGATGGCCACCTCCGCCTCCTCCTGCATGCTCGGCGCAAGCCCGTGGAGGGTAGCCGTCGTCGCCGTCGTCGTGTCCACCGGAACCCCGTTCAACGAGATACGGTAACCCGTGCCGGCGGGTGCCGATGTCTGCCAGTTGAGAGTCGCCGTGCAGCTGCCGTCCGCCTCAGCAGCCGTGGTCACCGTCAGGTTGCTGGGTCGTTCCCCGCAGCACAACTCCGGGTGCAGACTCCTCCATACGAAATCCATCTGCTCGTCGTCGCCCGTGTCAGTGTGGAACCATATCACAAACACACCACTGTTCGCCGTGAGCTCCAGCGTGTTGCTGCCCACCCAGCTGTAGTCCGCCAGCAGCACGCCACCCGACCCCGGTCGCCCGTCCCAGATCCTCAGCTCCCCGTCCCATATCCCGTAACTGCCGTCGAGCGTCAGCTCCTCCCCGGCCTCCCCCTCTATCACTACCCAGCCCCCATAACTCCGATACGGAAAACTCGCGTAGGCCCTGATCCGCCCCTCCGTCACCCCCTCTGTGCATACATTGATATACAATGTGTCGCTCTCCTGCAAATATTGTATGTCTTGTTGCGAGTACGCTTTGCTGGATAGTGCCATTATGCACAAGGTTATAAGTAGACCTTTTGTTTTTGTGTATCTGTATTTGTTTGTGCTTTTCATCTCTTAATTCTTAATTCTCTTTTCTTGTTTCTATCTCACCACCTCGATGACTCCGTTGCGCTTGACAAGACCGAAGTTGTTCTTCGCCATGAACCGGAAGTAGTAGGTGCCGTCGGGGGAGCGGGTGTCGACAGGGTCCCAGAAGTCGCTCTCCTTCGAGATGTTTTTCACATGATAGACTGGAGCACCGAAGCGGTCGTAGATCCAGAGCTCGTTCATGGAGTATTCGCCCATCTCGAGGAGGTTGACAACACGCCAGGTGTCGTTGATGCCGTCGCCGTTGGGGGTGACGAGGTTGGGAAACTGGAGGTAGGTGTTGACGATGCGGACAGGGATGGTGGCAGTGTCGGTGCAGACGAGGGTGTCGGAGTGATTGGGAGTGAGGGTGACTGTATGGGTCAGGTAGGCAATGAGGGAGACTGGGTAGCAACCAGTGTCGGTGTTGATTTCCCAGGAGTAATAGGGATCGATGGTGAGGGAAGAGTCGAAGGAGGAGGCGGAGGGGTCGAGGGGGAAGAGCCAGAGGTAGGTGCAGGTGTCGGGGGCGGAGGTGTTGAAGAACTGGATGTGTGGGTCGTGGATGGAGAGGTGGTCGGGGGAGAAAAGGAAGGAAGCCTGAGGGGAGGGACGGAGGAGGATGATGGAGTCGCGGAGCAGGGTGTCGACGCAGCCTTCGTCGCTGACGCTGACGAGGGAGAGGGAGAAGAGACTGGAGGTGTCGAGGAGTGGATGGAAGAGGCGGGAAGTGTCGGAGAGAGTTGAGGGTTGAGAACCGAGGGTCGAGTATGGGGAGAGGGTCCATGTCCGGGAGATGGAGATGGAGGTGTCGAGGAGGTAGAGCTGCTGGGGTTGGCAGGCGAGGAAGAGGGTGTCGACGGGATACCAGTGGATGCTGTCGATGCTGACGATGGGCGGCGCGGGGAAGAGAGGATTGGAGGGGTAGAGTTGGACATGGACGAGGGAGTCGCATCCGTGGACGGAGAGGTGGGGGGAGTCGAATGCTATGGGCCCGCCGTAGTCGACGCCTTCATAGATATAAGACTGGTTGGGGCAGACAACGATGTGGTCCGATAGGTCATAGGTGGGGTAGACGGAGAGGTGGAGAGAGGTGGTGGAGTCGCAGAGGTAGATGTTGGTGTCGAGTTTGTGGACGAGGGTGTCGCTGAAGTAGAGTGTGCCGTACCAGTTGAAGCGGTCGCAGGCGGAGGCGAAGGTGTCGACGGCCGACGTGGGGCGCACCTCGAGGAAGAGACTGTGGAGACTGTCGCAGCGTCCCTGCGGGTCGATGTGGTTGACCATGTAATGACCGGCCTCGTTGTAGGGATGGTTGAAGAAGGAGTAGGACTCATTGTCGCAGATAGAGGCGAGGAGGGTGTCGAGGACAGTGGTGGCGAGGAGAGGGCTGACTTGGAGATGGAGGTGGAAACTGCTGTCGCATCCGGCGGAGGTGAGACCGACATGGTGATAGTCGGCGACTGCGGTGCCGGGGAGGAAGAGGGTGTCGGCATATTGGAAGGGGAGTTGCGGGGAGCAGAGGTGGACGGTGTCGAGATGGGTGTAGGAGGGAAGGACGTGGAGGAGATGGGAGACCATGTGGGTGCAGCCGTAGGGGTCGGTGGCGGTGACTGTGTAGAGGCTGTCCCCGGGGACGCAGTTGTCGGCCGAGAGTGGCAGGAACTGGTAGGAGGAGGTCTGCTGCCAGAGGGTGTCGGTGGAGGAAGCGTTGAGGAGCCGGAGGGTGTCGAGGACGCCATAACAGATGAGATCGGGGCCGGTGATAAGGGTATGGGAGGGGAAGTCGACAGTGATGGGGAAGACAAGGGTGTCGGTACAAAGGCCGCCACTGATGCCGGCGACGAGGGTGACGGTATAGGTACCAGGCTGAGAGTAGGAGGTGTAGCCGTTGTAAGAGTCGGAGGAGAGACCATTGCCGAAGTCCCACCAGGCTGTTTCGGCCATTTCGTTGGTGGAGACAGGATTGATACCGTCGGAGGAGACGGTGGAACGGTTGAGGAACTGGACGTTGATGCGGCAGTTGGAGTAGGAAACGATGGTGTCGACGCGAGCAAGGGGATAGCGAGAGCCGCCGAAAGCGGAGAGGGTAAATGAGCAGGAAGGATTGTTGATGAAGGAAAGGTCGCAGAGGTAGACGGTGGATTGTGAGGAAGGAACGACAAGGGAACGTGAGGTGGAGAGGGTGGAGGTGTCGGAGGTGGTGTACCAGCGGTAGTTGAAGCCTGCTGGAGCGGTGAAGATGTTGGAGTCGACATTGCCGCAGGTTTGTGTGCGGATATTTTTGAGGAGACATTCGAGGGTGAAGTAGGCGTAGCCGTAGTGAGAGCCTTCGTTGCAGTCGTAGGTGGTGAGACGGAGATAGAGTTGTTGGCCGTGGTAGTTGGAGAGGTCGACGCCGACGGTGGTCCAGTCTTTCCATAGGACGTTGTTGGGAGCGGAGTTCCAACCGAGGTTTCGGTTGGCGATGAAGTCGGCGGCGGCGCAAGCAGGATCGATGAGGTTGAAATTGGAATCGAGAAGTTCGAGACGGAAGCGGGGTTGGTCCTCAGGGGCATGCATGGGATCTTGGAGGACGGCGGCATACTGCATGAGGAGGAGGGAGAAGTCAACAGTGTCGACACGGAGAGAGTAGATGACACCTTCGGCCTCAGGGAGAGAGGCGTTGGTGTTCCAGTTACCGAGGCGGACGGAAGAGGAGTAGCCTTGGGGAATAAGACGGAGTTGGTTGCCGGTGCGGGGGTCGCGAGCCGAGGTGTCGGTGTTGATGGTGTGACGGCTTTCGGGGCGAAGATTGCCGAAGTCTATGGCACCACGGTTGGCATAGGGATTGCTGTAGGAACCACTGAAGAAGACTGCTTGGGAGGAGCGGAGATCGGAGGGGTCGACGCAGCCAAGGCCTTCGGCAGGGACGACGACATTGATGGTGTCGGTGTAGGTGGAAGCACAGGGCATTGCTTCGGTGGGACAAGAGGAGGTGGTGACAATCTGGAGGTCGTGTTGTGGATAGATGGGAATGAGGAGTTGGTTGCCGGGCAGGGAAGAGATGTCATAGGAGGTGACAGAATGGGCTGTATTGTCGTGGACGTCGATGGTGGCGTCGGGGGTGCCGAGTTGTTGCCAACCAAGTAGGATGGATGAGTTGTCGAAGTTGAGGATGCGGAGGTCGAAGGCTGCACACTGTGTGATAAGGAAGTCGTCGACAAAGAGATTGTTGTTGGTCCCAGAGGCGTTGCGAAGGGCGATGCGTCGTGCATTGGGAGGAGCGTCGGTGAAGCTGATCATGTGATACTCCCATGAGTTGGTTTCCTTGGGAACGATGGTTTTGATGGGGTGGAAAGAGGATGGATTGTTGGGAGAAGTTATGGTGCCGACGATGAGGTAGGCTCCAGGCTGAGTGGTTTTCACCCAGAGGCCGGCGGCGATATGACTGAGGGAGTCGGTTTCGATCTCGGGGGTGGCTACGGTGCCGCAGACAGAGAGGGAGCGGGACCCACGGTGGGAGGTGGTGTTGGTGACAGCGATGGGGCCGTTGAGGGCGCTCCAGCCTTGAGGTGTGTACCCCACGGCGTAGGAGTCGAATCCCGTGCAGGAAGGGACGGAGAGGGGCAGGTCGAGGGTGGTGATAACGTGGTAGTTGGAACAACCGCGACGGTTGTTGCTGCAATAGATATAGAAACCGTAGGTGGTGGAAGGGGAGAGGTTGAGCCGAGCGGGGAGCGAGTCGAAGCGCACCAAGGTCCCCTGCCCCGGGGAGAACCAGTCTTGACCATATTCTACCCAGAAGGGGCCATTGGCATCGGGATCGTTGTTTCCTTCGAAGACAATCTCAGTGTAATTTTCGCGACGCAGGTTGATGGTGGCTGGGACGTGGCAGGCGTCGATACGGAGGTTGTCGAAGTAGAAGTTACCATTTGACATATTGCTCTGAGCCTTGAAGGCTATCCAGCGGCCGCTGCCTGAGTAGCTGCTGAGGTCGATATAGACGCGGTGCCAAGAGGTGTTGGAGCAGGTCAGGGTGTCGACAGGGACGAAGGAGGAAGAATCGAGCAGGTCGGTCATCACGCCAATCTCAATGGCGCTGTTGGAAAGAGAGGCTTTGCACTCGAAAGTGATGCGACAGTTGTAGACGGAGCTATTGTTGAGGTAGGGGAAGATAAAGATGACGGGTTTGGGGGAAGGACTCATACAATAGCAGTCACGGTTGTCTATATAGTCGAAATGGATGAGGGAAGAATTCATGGGATGCTGACGATAGGTATAGGAGAGATCGTCGTAGTAGATGTCGTCGCAGAAAGGAAGTTCAAAAGTGGAGGGACGGCGGAAGTAAACCGGTTCGATACAGTCGGCATTGTTCCCCAATTGTTTGACATAGATTTCGCTGTAATTGTTGAAGGGGAGAGTGGCGGTGGAAGTGATGATGTTTCGGTTGACCCAGTTGTCGGTACCATGATTGTAGGAGACGCGGTAACTGGTGTCGGCAGTGCGTTCGAGGGTGAGGTGTGAGGGGGAGTAGAGGTGGTAATTGAGTTTTGGAGCCTGCATAAGGCCAATGCTCTGTATGGTGAGGCTGTAACCTTTGTAACGCAAGGCGATGCGCTTGGAACCAATATTGTTGAGACCGAAGGAGTAGAATGCGTGAACCGACATGGCATTGGATGGGACAATGGTGTCGATGACGAAAGACCCAGTATCGCTTCCGTTGGTCAAATGGCCCACCTGTAGTTCTTGCCCCGAAAATGCGCCGAAGATGGTAAGCAAAAGCAGGTTGGAGTGTTCCATCACGGGGAGAACAAGGTAGTTCCATTTGTTGTAGGCGGCGCTGAACCGCATATGGTCGGTACCATCAAAAGTGACATCGTCGAGCCCTTCTCGCTGGGTGACAAACCAGCCTGCGGGCAGCGTGTTGTTGTTGTCGACAAAACTGATGCAATATGGCAAGGGGATGGCCTCGGTGTGGATGAGGAAAGAAGGCTGGCAGCCGGGATTCATGTAGAGACAATTCCACCAGATGCGATAGTCGACCGAGGGTTGGAGGTCGGGGATGGTGAAAGTGGGAGTTGTGATGTGGAATCCGCGCTCATCTCCGTGACCATCGCTCAGGTTGAGAACATATTCATAGGTTTGGTTACCAGTCATCGTACAGGTGAGGACGTTCCCATCGATAGAGAATTCCACATTGGGACACGGGCTCAAACTCACGCTGTCGATGAGACATCCAGCACCGCCGCTGATGCTGATGATTGAGGTGTCAGCAGGGGAGAATGCATAGGCTTGCCATGTGGTGTCGAGAACCACGGTGTCTCCGTTGACGGCCATCTGAGTTCCGTTGTCGAGCCCCCGGGCTACGAGATAAAGCGTGTGGTAGTCGACGATGGGAAGGGTGGCTTGGACCCAGGCTCCTGGTGCCGACGGGCTGAGAATCTGTAGCCAATAGCCGCCGTTGTTGTCGTCCACCAAGGAGACAAGGTTGCTGTCGCTGAATGTCCATTGTTGCGGAAGCTCATATGAGAGTAGCTCATCCATTGTTTGGCAGATGTATGAATCGCCGTCGCTGGAAGCGTAGTCGAGTGTGAAGAAAATGCCACCCTGCGTGATACATCCACCGTGGGGAAGAACGTAGCAGGTGTAATAACGCATCGGTATTAAACCGGTGATGTGGATGGTGTCGGGAACACCGCTGGCGGTCACGGTATCGTGATTGCTAATCAGGATTACGGTGATGGAATCGGTGGTGCCGGCTGCTTGCCACACCACATCGACATTGGTGCCGGTGAGGTTGGCGAAGGTGAAGTTGCCATAGTTGGCCGAGCCTAACTCCAGGTCGTCAATCCACACATAGTAGATTCCCTCACAGCCTGTCAACACATACCGCAGGGCGATGCGCCCTGTAAGATTGGACGGCAGGGTATATGCATAGTGGTGCCAACCTGTATTGCCTTCAATGTGCAAACTGTCGATTGCGTGGAAGGTACTGCTGTTGGGCAAGAAATAACCCACCACGACGGCCGATGCCGGGGACAGGGAGTATGCCCAGAAGCTGATGACACTGCCTGCGGTATTTTCTATCTCGGGCATCTTTATTGTGCTTTGGAGATTCCCGCTGGCGGCCGCCAATTTTAGGCTCCGTCCTCCTGAATGGGTGTATTCCACGGAGAAGGCAGGACAGTAAAAGAGGCTGTTCTCAACATTCCATCCATAGTTTTCATCGACAACGAATTGGTCAAGTTCGGTGTGGTATTCGAAGTCTTCACAATAGGGGAGGTCATAGTCTCGCCGTGCGGTGGTATTGAATATCTCGTCGGTTGTGGGACAGGGGTCATTTCCCGGACGGTATAGATAGAAGTGATACTCGGTGAGACGCATCAATCCTGTGATGACAGCTTGGTTGCCGTTTATCACAGTGTCGAAATGGTGTGTCTGCTCTCCGTTGGCGAAATACTCGATGATGACAGTGTCGTTGGTCGGCGAATTCCATTGCAAGGTGACCTGAGTGCTCTTTATCTTCACAAAACGGGCTCCAATCACGTGTCCGTCGTTGAGACTCAACGAGTGGATTTGTATGTTCGATGTGGTGGGGCATAATCCTTTGATGGCTAAGTAATGGTCTGTGATGCCGTTGGGCAGCCGTATGAGGGTATCGGCAAATCCTGAGTTGCTTCTTACCTGTACAGTGTCCAAAGGGGTGAATGTGTTGATGTCGTCGATATAGGTCAAAGTGCCAATCACCAGTCGGTCGGTGTTGGGGTGACTTGAATAGTAGCTGATTTTCAACTCTTTTCCTGACGGATCGATGAGTGGGGGCGAAACCAGAAAACCATCCCTGCCCAACGCAAATGCTCCCGAAGATGCCGTGTTGGTGAAGTAGTTCGACGAAATTGAGGTCCACCGGTCGGCCAACTCATAAAGCCCTGTCGATTCATTGTAATGGGCCAGATTGAGACACAGGATGGAATCGAAAATATAGGAGATCGTGCTTGCGTAGGTCCTCACGGGGCTTTGCTGCACCCCATCGCACACGGGATAGAATGCCACCGCATATTTCGTTCCAGATGTTAATCCGGTGACGGTCAGTGGCGATACGGCGTTTTCAAACACTATCTCGTTTTCCCCGCCCCATTCTGGCATCACCTTCACTGTCACTTCGGGGTTTCCTGCCAAAGTCCAGTATACGTCGAAACTATTTTGGTCGATGTGATTGATTTCGGCATGGCGCACACCGCAACTCTCAATGTGGAGGCTGTCAATGTAGGCCATCTTGCCCGAGATGTTATTCTGCATGTTTTGTTCCATACGGAATGCCAGTCGGCATTTCCCGTCGGGCACGGTATAGGTCCGGTTGATGACAATCCAGTTATTGGTGCTCGGCGACAACGTCTCCACCGCCGTGAATCCATACGACTGCTGCTCGTCGCTTGTGCTGTCGCAGAAACCTATGATGACTCGAGTGTTGGGATGGCTCACCATCATCTTGAAACCCACAAGCCATTCTTCCGAGGCACCCACTATCTGGGGCGTGATGACCATGCCAAAATGACTGCCCGTGTTGTTGCTTCCACAACTCAGCATCTGTGCTTTGTTGCCGTTGTCAAACGCCAGCACTCGCGGCAGCGTGTAGGCATCGTCGAAGTTGACGCTGCGTGTCCAGCATGGAGTCATCGAATCGGTGGCCACGTCATCGAAATCCTCTATCAGCGGAAGCCAACCTGTTCCGCAAGCCGTGCGGAATTGAGTGCGACCTATGGCACAACGGTTCTCTCGCATGCCCTCCGCATACACTTCCACATGATGCAACACTGAAGGGTTCAGCCCTGTCAAAGTGTATGTTCTTGCGGTTGTCGTCAGGGTGTCGGCCACGGGATCGTCACAGAGAATGTGGAACGGCCCATTACTGCTGCTCGTCCAAGTCAAAGTGGCTCCAGTGGCACTGATCGCATTTGCTGTCAGGTTGGTCACCCCGTTGGCAAAGTTGGTCCCTCCATATACACTGTATTGTATTGAGAACCCACTCCTTGTTCCGCCTCCGTTACTGGTGAAACGTATGATGACTCTTCCCGAATGACAAATGTGGTTGTAATTTAATGAGCCAGAACCGCTCAATTGGTTGGCAATCAGCGAATCATTGTCCCATATGTAGAGAAAGTCAGCTCCCTGCTCGGTGATGTAGGAACCCGAAAGATTAATGGTTGCACCTGCATAGGATTCGATAAGAACCCATCCGTCAAACGAATCGCTGTAGTTACCTGTGCGGCCACCATTGTCGTAAATTGTGCCCGTAGCATACTGGCAAGCATCAATTCTCACGGTGTCGCGATTCTGCATGTTCCACGACTGGGCTGTCGCAGTCAATCCTACCGCCAGCAACGCAGCCAGCAGCAGCATTTTCGTATATATAGCCTTCCAAATGGTCATCTTCAGCCTTTTTTTATTAAAATAAATAGATGCTGCTCTCAAGCATGATGTAGTTTAGTGATTGATTTATAAATAAATAAGTTAGTTTTTCTATTTTGCATCATTCTGCAAATATACTCATTTTTCCATATATAAATATATTGTTTCAATTATTTATTAAAAATATTTCTCCTTAAAAATATTTCTTCAGCTCTCCATTTCGTTTTTTTCTCTCCCTACAGAGCCCCTCTTGCTCCCATAGCCCAACCAACCCCCAACCAAGGCCCTACCAACTCCTACCGCGGTAGGAGTGGGTAGGGTCTGGGTAAGTGGGAGACAGGCAGTTGGGGCGAAGGC
>JAEEGH010009791.1_pt1 | contig 22200 bp, 19 predicted proteins | sample 9134181 | NCBI WGS metagenome assembly JAEEGH01 (sample SAMN16246544, study PRJNA631951) | gut metagenome | biome: gut microbiome; feature: rumen; material: DP-attached | host: Bos | place: Iran: Karaj | collected 2018-10
TCCAGGTGTTGCCTTGTGCCCAGATGGTGGCGGTGCCGTTGTTGAACAGGTCATAGAGCACACCACTGTTGCCGTTGTTCACGAAGGTGTTGTTGCCGGGGTTGTAGTCCTCGGCCTCGGGGTCTTCGACCTTGCCCAGGTTGATGTTGGGAGCGCCGGTGGGTACGGTGATGCCCCACAGGCCGCCTTCCATCCAGTTGCCCTCCATGTAGATGTTGCTGCTACTGCTGCTGTCGTAGATGCTGACGCAGCTGCCGCCGTTGTTGGGGTTGGTCTCGTAGCAGTTGTCAATCATCACGTTGTTCTTGATGATGGCGTCCATCGAGCCGATGGTGGTGATGCCATAGCGGTTGTCGGCAATGTAGTTGTCCTCGATATAGACCTTGCCGGTGTGGCCCATGCCCATCATGTTGCTCACGCCGATGCCGCCCGACATGGTGAACTGACCGCCAATCACTGCGTTGCCGGTGATGTAAACGTCATAGTCGCCGGCGCAGGTCAGGTTGATCTGGGGCTTGTTGCGGTTGTCGGTGGTGTTGTGCCAGAAGATGCAGTCACGGATGATGATACCCACGGGGTTGCTGGCACCGTTGCCGATAGCGTTGAGGGTGTTCTCGATAAAGTAGCAGTTCTCGACGATGTTGCCGCCGCACGAAGCGTTGAACGACAGGGCGCCCGAGCTGGACGACTTGCCGTTGTGCAGGGTGAAGGTGCAGTTGTCGGCATGCAGGCTGCTGTTCAGGCCGCCAAAGACAACGCCCACATACTCAAAGGTGACGTTCTTCATATTGGCATTGCCGTTCTCGCCCATCATCCAGAAGCCCTTGGGCTTGCTGTCCTCGGCGTCGCGGGTAACGACTGCCGTGTCAGCGGGAGCGAAGTCGGCATCGCCATCGAGGGTGATTCTCACGCCATCGGCCATCTTGATGACGTCATTGTTCTCGAGGCGCAGCACGTCGCCCTCGGCGATGGTGAAGTCGGTGCTCACCAGGTAGGAGCCGTCGTCCTGCACGGTCACGCCGGTGCCCTCGATCTGGCTCAGGGCGTTAAAGGTGTACACGTTGCCGGTGCCGTCGGTGACGAAGTCATCGGCCATTGCTCCAACAGCCACGGCTGCCATGAGCAGGAAAGAGTAGATTTTCTTCATAAAACAGTAATTTTGTGATTGTTAGTTAATAGGGAATGACTAAAACAGGCATCGCCCATAAGGAAAGCACAAATATAGTCATTTTTAGACACAATGGTGGCAGATTACCGTAGTTTTTCACCCCAACCAGTCAAAATCGGGCCATCCACGGCCTGCATGCGGGGTAATCATGATGATAAAATGCCCTTTATGCAATCGAAATCAGGGCTATGTGCTAAAAATCATAGTCCGTACGCTCGATTTATTGCATTTTTTGTTATAACTTTGTAACCGAATTTTTATCAACCTACTAACACTTGACGTTCAATGGATTATTCCTTTGTTGACTTATTGGCCTTGCTAGGTTCGGTGTGTCTCTTCCTCTATGGTATGAAAATCATGAGTGAAGGTTTGCAGAAGACTGCCGGCAGCCGTTTGCGTTCTATCCTGGCCTGGATGACCAAGAACCGCTTCCTTGCCATCATCACGGGTATTGTCATCACAGCATTGATTCAGAGCTCATCGGCCTCGGTTTCGATGGTCGTCAGCTTTGTCAACGCCGGCCTGATGCCGCTCGAGCAGTCGCTGGCGGTGAGCTTCGGTGCCGCGCTGGGAACGACGTTCACCGAGTGGATCATCGCCATCTTCGGCTTCAAGGTCAAGATGTCGGCCTTCCTGCTGCCGTTGCTGGCCTTTGCCGTGCCCATGCTCTTCATCAAGCGTAACAACTACAAGAACATCGGCGAGTTGCTCATCGGTTTCGCCTTCCTGTTCATGGGTCTGGACGCCATCAGCGCCAATGTGCCTGACCTGTCCAAGTCGCCCGAGGTGTTCGCCTCGTTGCAGCAGTACACGTCGATGGGCTTCCTGTCCATCCTGTTCTTCACCCTCGTGGGCTGGATAGTGACAATGGTGATCCAGTCGAGTGCCGCCACGTTTGCCATCGTGCTGATCATGGCTGCCAAGGGGTGGATTTCGTTTGACATCGCCTGTGCCATGGTGCTGGGTGCCAGCATCGGTACCTCGATCACGCCGCTGCTGGCGTCGCTGGGCGGTAATGCCGAGGCCAAAAAGGCTGCGCTGGGCCACGCCCTGTTCAACCTGTTTGGCGCCGTGTGGGTGCTGATTATCTTCCAGCCCTTTGTGTCGATGGTGACCTGGGTAGTGAAGGACCTGTTCCACCTGGGCGATCCCTTGGCACTGTACAACAGCGTGAAAGCCGGTGCCAGCGTCGAGGGCAATGCACTGATGCAAGAACAGGTGGCCATGTCCATCGGCATGACCATGTTCCACACCATCTTCAAGTTGTGCAACCTGCTGATCATGATTTGGTTCACCAAGTTGTATGTGAAATTGCTCAACGTGCTCATCAAGAGCAAGAAGAAGGAGGACGAGGAGTTCCAGCTCAAGTATATCCAGGGCGGTCTCATGAGCGCCAGCGAGTTGAATATCGACCAGGCTCAGCGCGAGATCGTCGTGTTTGCCGGACGTGTCGAGCGCATGCTGGGCATGGTCAAGGAACTGGTACATACCAAGACCGGTACCCCCGAGTTCAACAAAATCCTGTCGCGCATCCAGAAGTATGAGGACATCACCGACCGCATGGAGTTTGAGATCGGCAGTTACCTGAACAAGGTGCTGGACGGCCGCTTGAGCAGCCAAGCCAAGGCCCGTGTGGCCAGCCTGCTGAGCATCATCAGCGAGCTCGAGAGCATCGGCGACAGCTGCAACAACATCGCCAAGGCCCTCGTGCGCAAGGAGGAGGCCGACGCCCACTTCAACGAGTACAACTATGCCAACATCGACGAAATGCTCAAGCTGGTGAGTGAGGCCATGACCAACATGTATGCCGTGCTCAGCGACATCGACAACGTGACGGCCGAGGACCTGATGCGCAGCTACAACAAGGAGCGCGAGATCAACAACTTCCGCAACGCATGCCGCACCGAGAACATCGAGAACGTCAACCAGAAGAAGTATCCCTACAAGGCCGGTATCTTCTACATGGACATCGTTTGCGAGGCCGAGAAGCTGGGCGACTTCATCGTCAACGTCATCGACAGCATGGAGGACATCATGCGCCGCAGTTCATCGGTAACCAGCGGCCTGCCCCTGGGCGAGCTCAACCCCGAAAAGACCGCCATGGGAGGGAAATAACCCGCTCCATTGAACTCAAACAACTGAATACCTTGAGTAGCTTGATTATCAGCTATTTCAGGGTATTCAGTTGTTTTTTAGATAAAACAAGAAAAAGTAGAGACGCAAAATCTTGCGTCTCAAGGGCAGGCTCTTAGATGGCGTCTCTACATGTCTTGATAAACACAATCCGGATGGCTTGTTTATTATTTGTTGTTCTGTAGCAGGTGGTCGATGAGTTCCGTGACGTCGGTGATGCTGATGGCGCCGTTGCCGTCCACGTCGGCATTGGCTGTGTTGATCTGTGTCGAACTGCTGTTCAGCAGATAGTCGATGAGTTCGGTCACGTCCTCGATGTTGACCTTGCTGTCATTGTTGACATCCCCGGAGAGGACCACCTGACTGGGATCGGGCACGAAATTGATAGCCATGTCCTGATAGGAGTTGAATTGCAGGCCTCGCACGTCGAGCAAAGCGATGTCGAAGTAGCCATCGTAGTTGCCATACCATCCCCAGTTGACGTGAACCATTCCTTCCTCGTTGTATCCGTCGATGAGGAATGAGTGGCCGGCTGCCATCAGACCCACCGTCGGGTCGAATTTCACATACACACCCTGATAGTACAAGGGGCGGCCATGGCTCAACTCGTTATACACCATATCCATCCATTCGGGCTCGCTATAGTCGCTGCGCACGACGATGGAAGCGTCCTTGCTGTAGCCAAAGTAGTTTTGTGCACCTGCCAGGCCCGAATGGTTGCTTGACCCAGACTCGTTGGTGGCGTAGTCCATTCCGCTAATCAGTCCGCAGACGTAGGACAGCAGGGCCACTGCACGACCCTGGGCTTCAGTGTACTGGCCCTCGGGGTAGGTGTCCAGCATGTTGTCCCAGTCAAAGGTGGCGTCAAAGCTGGCGCTGGCATTCTTGTCGCCAATCATGAAATCGGCCGTGCCCGAAGCATGGTCGGGAAAGCGGTAATAGCGGGTCAGTTGGGCCAGGGCGGTAGCCACACATCCCACACAGCAATGGACCACATCGGGCGTGTAGTCGTCACAGATCTCGCCATAGCCCGTGGGGCACCAGTAGCTGTAGGGCGCATCCTGCCCCCATTGCGACGCAATCAAGGCGTCCACTTTGGCAGGATACCTGTCGGGGTCGGGCAGGGTGGTCGTGAAGGTCTTGCCTCCGCTGGTGAGGATGCGCGACACCTGTTCGATGCTGTTACAGAACCACTCAAAGCCTGGATTGGCCTGCGTGGAGGTGCGCGATACCTGGCCGTCACCCACTGCCAGGACTGCCGGCAGGCGGTCGTCGGCCGCAATCAGGGCAAAGGCATCTTGACGGGTTTGGAAGAGGCTGTAGGCGCTGGTCGTCCGGGTCTCGACCAAGGGCGAGGAGGCATTGAAGCGATGACCGTTGCCGGGCAGGGTCATTAGGGCTTGTCTGGCCGATTGCAGCATGGCTTGCTTGTCGCGCGGGGCGCCCCATGCAGGCGTGCTCGACAGGAGCACAACCATCAAAAGCATGAGGCGGTGTAAAACTTCTTTAGACATGGAAGGAAATTTTTTTGATGGTGTTAATAATGAATAAGTTACGATTCGCAAAGATAGTGTCAATAGTTTGATATTTGCAAATAAAAATAAAAAAACAACTGAATATTCTGACAATTCTGATAATCAGACATTTCAGAGTATTCAGTTGTTACGGTTGTACTTCCTGTTTTTAAAACTGTTGTTAGGATTCGGCTTTGAAGTCGCTCAACTTGAAGTTGCCGTCGTCGGTGCGGATGACAGTGGCGCTGATGGTGGGCATGTCGTCGTAGTGGAGCACCTTGCCGACGACGAAGTTCACGCCAGGGGTGACATGTACTGTCAGCGGGCCTTCGATGCCGTAGGCAATCTGCTCGCCGATGTAGATGGCGTCGTCCATAAAGCCGCCCATGTCCTTCATCGTGTTGGTGGCCTTGGCCAGTTCCTTGCCCTCGGCATAGAAGGTGATTTCCTGTCCGTCGATGCTGTAGGTCAACGCCTTACACAGGGCCTGCTGGATTTCGTAGGGGTCAATCTCGCCAGCGATTTCGGCATGGCCGTCAGCGTCAAAGCGCAGCAGATAGGGGCGCTCAACATTGATGCCCGTTCCCTCGATGTCGCTGCCCACGATCCACAGGTCGCCCGTGGTGGCGTCGTAACGTGCCCGTGGCATGCGGCCGTGCCTGATCTGGGGCATAGCAGTGGGCACATCGCCCTTGGCAATGAGCATGCCGTAACCCTCGCAGGACACCTCGTCCGAGCAATTCATCAGGCTATACACGGCCACGCCGTTAGCCTTGTCTTCCATCACCGTTTCCAGGCGTTCGTCGGTCACCGCCAACTTCTTGGTGGCATCCAGCACAGCCTCGGGGGGCGTACCTTTACCGATGAGACCCTCAAACGTTCCATTCACAGGGCGCTGGGCATTGCCCTTGCAGCCCGTCATCATGCCGCACAGTGCAACCACGGCGGCAACCATCAACCATTGCTTCAACTGTTTCATCTTCATAGTTCAGTTATTGATTGTTTTCTGTTGCGGCAAAGGTAATCATTTTTTCTAATTACCTCACAAAACAGAGAAAAAGTGCGGCTATAATCGCGGGGAGAAGCTATAAGCCCGCGAGAATAACCGCAAAGAAGCAGGTTTACTATAGTGAAGAGGGCTTAGTTATCTTTCTTTTTGGCGTCGAGGTGGTAGGTGAACGAGATGCCGATGTAGTGGTGAAGCGTGTCCTGCCACTCGTTGGTCTGCTGATAGGCAGTCTGGCTGCTCCAGCGCCAGTCGTCCTGGTTGAGAATGTCATCGGCAAAGAGCCGGACATTGCCCTTGTTCTTCAGGATTTTCCAAGTGATGGAAGCATCCCAGAGCAGGCGGTTGCGGTTCATGCCACTGGAGGCATAGCCTCGCCGCATGGCCTCGGTGAGGGATGTTTCAAACACAAAGTTGCGGTAGTTGGCCTCAAACTCCATGCCGTAGTTGTTGTTCCACAGGGTGGTGTTCTGGATTGGCGACTGTGAGAAACGCAACCGGTCGGCATTGAGTTCGGCAAAGACCGAAGCTTTGATCCAGTTATGGTCAAACGACACGGTCAGTTTATCTTTGGGGTGGACGCTAGTCTGACGGTTCAGGATACGCTCCTCGTGGGTGGGCAGCATGGTCAAGTAACCGTAGTAGCGCCCACCCATGACCTTGAGGTCGTTCTGCAGGCGGAAGTAGTTGCCCAAGCCGTGGTCATAGTTGAGGTTCACCTCCCACGTGCGGCTGCCGGGCACTGTCTCGGGACGGCTAGTATAGACGTTTGTCGCCAGGTCATAACTGAGCGCCGTGACGTTGCCGTGGTCTGACGTGCTGTAATTGGCGTTGAAGCCGATAGACAGTTGCCTGCTAGGTACCATGGCCTTGTAGGCCAACTGAAATTGGTTGGTGTGGCTGTCTTGCAAATTGGGATTGCCCTCGGTAATGAACAGCGGGTCGCTCATGTCGCGGTAGCCGATGGTCTGGAGCAGTTCGGGACGTGTGGTCTTGTAACTGTAATTCAGCTCAATGTTCATGCCACTGTTCACTTTCCATGAGGCCTTGAACGTGGGTTCAACCTTGAAGCGGTTCCTGACGGCGGTCGTGTCGAGCATCGCACGGGTGTAGTCCTGATGCTCACGGCTCCATGTCATGGCCGCACTGGGCAGCAGCTGCACAGGACCCAGATTGAACGTAGTGCCTGCGGTAATAGTGTGGCCCGTGCTGTGGTAGCTGTTGCTGAACGTGTTTGCGGCATCGGCCACGCCGTCGGTTGTGAAATCCCTGTCAATCCTATAGTTGATATGGTCTAATCGATAGCTCATATTGAGCATCATTTGCTTGGTCAGCCATTGCTGGTAGAGCATGCTGCCGTTGATGCTGAACGTTGATGAAGGCTCAATGGCATATTGGCTGAGAGCCGATGAATTGTTGCCCAGATAGTCGGTGATTGTGCGGTCTATCCATTGCTTGCTCTTTCGGTCGTTATAGCTCAGCCCGCTCGCAAGTGTGAGGGAACCGTCCTTGATAAAGTGCGTCCAGTTGCCGTTAGCGTAGATTTTGGTCTCGTGCCCACGGTTCAGCGTGTTAACTTGCTGCTTGATGATGGGAACGTAGCCGTTGCCAGAATCGACCGACTGCACCGTCTCCCGTCGGTTGGTGGAGCGGTTGTTGTCGTATTCGATTTGTGCCCACAGGAAGATATTGTTGGTCGTGTCGGGTCTCCATCGCATCATGCCCAGGATGGTCGGGTTCAACGAGTGGCTGCGGTCAAAACCCGTCGTCTTGTTATAGCTCTGTGCCTCACCGGGGAAATAATTCTCGGTTTCGCTACCCGAACTTTTCCACTTGTCGTCATGTGCCAATCCGCCACTGATGCTGTAGTAGCTTTTCAGCGTTTTGTAGCCCTGCTCACGGGTCCAGTTGTGTTGGTATCCGCCCGAAATGCCTTGCTCTTGCCCCAAACCGTTGCCTGAATTCAGCGTATATTGGCCTTGGTATTTTCTGTGTCGTTTAGCGACATTATTGGCGTCACCGAATACCATGATCGGGTCATTTTTGGAGAGACGGTTCAATTGCACGTCGGCCTCGTAATGGTCGCGGGTCCTGTAGCCTGCAGTGGCATCGCCATACCAGCGGTCGAGAAATCCCGGCTTGATGGTCAGGTCCAGCACCATGTCCTCACTGCCGTCGTCATTGCCGGTATGTTCCTTGAGTTCCGATGCTTTGTTGTAGGCCTTGATGTTCTGCACCGCCTCGGCGGGCAATTGGCTCACCAGGTCATTGCCACCAAAGAGGCTCTCGCCGTCCATCGTCAGGCGGATGGGCTTGCCGTTCCACCAGAGTTTGCCGTTGGCATCCGTCTCGACGCCAGGCAGTTGCTTGATGAGTTCGTTGAGGCGGGCACCCTCTTGCAGCCTGAAGGCCGACGGGTTGAACACGATGGTATCGCCGTGCATCGTGAACCGTTTTGCGTGGCCTGTTACCTCGACCATCTGCAACATCTGCGAGGACATCTTCAGTTCGATGGCACCGATGTTGAGTGTGTCACGGCGGCTATCGGACAGCGCCATGACGTTTTTCTTCTTGTTGTAATAGCCCAGCATAGACACTGTCAATTCTACGCGTCCGTCGGTATAGAACGTGAATCGGCCAAGCGAGTCGGCTATCACGGTGCTGCCTGAATAGCTGGTCTCATTGATCTGCTTCATGTACTGAACCGTTGCACCAGGCAAGGTCTCACGGGTGTCGGTGTCGATGATATGTCCGCTGATGATATCGGCATGAGCAAATAAAGTACTGAAAATCAGAAAAATAGTCACTATAAAGTGTTTCATAATAGGGTGTAGTGGTGGCTGTTTCATGCGATATTTCACATGAAACAATGGGTTAAATGTTGATATGATTAATGGCGGTTAGTTCTTGATTTTGCTATGGAGCAGATCGACCATGCTCTCGAGGAAAATGAGTTCGTTATCCTTGAGTTTTTTCTTATCCTTGAGTTGCTTATAGACCGATTCAAGCTGTTTTGCCGCAATCTTCAGGTCCATCTGGTCGAGTCCCTCAGTATCCTTGCACAATTCGTAGAGTTTAGACAAGTAGAGGTAGCGGTCTCCCGGCTGTTGCACCTTCTCGACATAGAAGAGCAGCTTCTTCATCCAGTCCTTGGAGTTGGGGTTGCTGGGCGTGGGGGATTTCTCAGTGAGGGAGTTCTCTTTGGGAACAGTTCTTCGCAAGAAAAGGTCAGATAAGTTGTCGTTAGGCAGTTCTTCTTCCATTGTGATAACCATGTTAGGCTGTACGGGAAGTTCCTGGGTTTTATAACCAAAATACGAAACCTTGAGGGTTTTTACATGGTCGGGAAGACTCAGCGAGAACTCACCATTGTAATCGGTGGCTGTGCCGTTTCCTCCGCCAATGGGCTGTACCATGGCACCAATCAGCGGCTCGCCATTGGGGTTGATGACCCGGCCCTTCACTAATTGGCCGGAATTAGAGCTTGAACTTGAGCTACTGAATGAGCTTGATTTGTCCTGATATTTGGACAACTCCTTTTCCAACCTGGCCTGAGTTTTTTCCAACTTCTTTTGAACCATTTCCAATTCCTTTTGGTATTTTTCCATACCCTCGATCTGCATTTGCTCCATCAGTTTGTCCAGGTTGTCGGTGTTGATGATTACTGTGCTCTGCTTGGAGCCATTGCTCACCGACTTGACTTTAATGGGGGCATAGGTGGTGATGATGCGTCCGCTGATGCTGTCGCTATCGTCGTCGGGAGTGCTCCACTCCAGGGTGTAGGTCTTGCGGTGCTGCTTGTTGTCAGGGGCTACAAAGGCCACGGTGTAGCAGTGGTCACAGGCCATACCCACGACAATGGTCTCGTCGGGATTGTAATAGATGCGGTAGCCCTGGGTGTTCCACTCGCCGTTGTCGTTAATCCACAGGGTGTAAACATCGGCGTTGCTGTTGCCATTGACTTCCTCATAGACCTTTTTGGCGTTGTTGATCAAGCCGATGCTTTCGCGGTCGATGGTGAACTTGTACACATCAAGTTGACCTTCCTTGACTCCAGTCTCGGGGTTGGAATAGATGTTGTGCATCTGCTGGGGTTCCTTGTCGCTGAAAGGGAAGGAAACGGCGCTGATGATATCGTCGAAAGCTTCCTTCAGGCGGTCCTCATAGACGTTGGCGCTGGCCGTGAATGAGGTGAGCAATGCCATGATGGCTATCGTGACGATAGTAATCGTTGCGATGATGCTGTTTTGAGTCTTCATAATGCAGGGATATTGGTGGTGGGATGGTTGTTCAGATGATTGTTCAATTCGTTCTCGATCTCTTGCTCGAGGTCGATGAGCACGATGCTGCCGTCTTCGTCTTGCACGGCACGGAAGCCGTTGGCCTCGAGGTCGATGATGAAGGCGCGGCGCTTCAAGTCGGCCAGTTCGCGTTGCAATCGCTCGTTCTCGCGGGCGAGTTTAGCATTTTCGGCTTGCAGGCGACGTTGGTCTTTGTGGGCGCTTTTGCGATTATGGCCTGTTTTACCTGTTGCGGCACGAGACGCAAGATTTTGCGTCTCTACTGGTCGGGTGATGGACGTTTCGGGTGATGGTTCCGTCTCATGTAATGACGCATCATCTTGCGTCTCCCCGATAGGCGTGTTCTCGTTGGAAGCGATTTCGGGCATTTCGGGCACAGTCGTGGATTCCGGCTGGTGCAGCACGGCCGTTGCCACGATGGCGGCGGTGATGCAGGCTGCCGCGGCGATGCCCCACCAACGTCGGCCGATGAGTCGAGTCAACGTCGGGCGTTGCTGCTCCACGGGCACCAGGTCGCCCTCCATGCCGTGGTCAAAGTAAGAGAACATGAGGCGGTAGTCCTCCCACTCGGCGGGCACGTCGCTGCTGCGGAAGTATTCGGCCAGCAGGGCCTCTTCCTCCACGGTGGTCTGCCCGTCCATGAATTTGTCGAGCAGCGCCTTGATTTGATGTTGTGAATACCGTTTCATTGTCCTTGATTTCTATATTGACGTATTTCTTCAAGCAGTTGCCGTCGTGCCCTTGCCAGCAGCGTATTCACGCTTGTTTCCTTGATGCCCAGTATCTTGGCAATCTGGACGCTGGTGCGGTGTTCCACTTGTCGCATGTGCAGCACCGCGTGTTGGGTGGGTGGCAGGTTGCGGATGCGCTCTTGCAGCCATTGCTCGTCCTCGCGTTGCACAATCATCTCGAGCGGCGAGGGGCTAATTTGGTTGGAAGTTTGCCGCTCGTCGAGCGGGAGCGGCGGCTTGTGGCGCTGGTGGCTCAGGGCCAGGTGGCGTGCAATCACCGTGGCATAGCCCTCGGGATTGTAGAGGCGGGGATCGTCACGCATTTGCCACAAGCGCAGCATCGTCTCCTGGGCGATGTCCTGGGCTGTGTCGCTATCGGCGCCCGTCGCAGCGGCCGCCTGCAGCGCCAATTGCCTAAGCCTTGTTGCCTTGTTCTCAAATGCGTCTATCGTCATCAATCAAATATTGTTTACACTATTATAACACGCAATGGCCACTTTTTTAAACAAAAACCAGCGAGTTTTTTTCTTATCGGTATTTTTGGGACATTCAGAATAAGAGTGTCCGCTCTTTTCGGATTAATCCTTGCGGACCGGATGGCTTTGTTTTTATTGTATTTATTGTTTTCCTTTTATGGCTTAGCGTGAGGCAATCAGCGGCGGGGAGTGGTGCGGCGGTAGCGGTTGGCGAGGAAGACGAGGGTGAAGAAGGTGCCCAAGATGACGGCGACGATCGAGGCTTCGGGACCGAAGGCGCCGCCCGTGATAATGTCCGGGCCGTTGACGGTGGTGGCGAGGATGGTTGTGCCGGCTTTGCTGCCCGAGACAGCGCATCCGAAGACGTTACCCTGCACGTAGTTCCATGCCCAATGGATGCCGATGGGCACCCACAGCGTGCCCGACCACTTGTAGGCGGCTGCGAGCAGCAGGCCCGCCTCGATGGAGATGGCCATCGACGACCACCAGGTGGCGTTATCGTTGCTGATGTGCATCCAGCCAAACAGGAGGGCCGATACCAGCAGGGCCACCCACGTGTTCCACCGCTCGTCGATAAGGCGGAAAATGACGCCACGGCAGATGATTTCCTCACCCACGGCCACGGCAAGGAAGAGCATGAGCATATTGAATTGTTCTGCGCCCGAGAATCCTTTCCAAGAGATGACAGCGCAGCCCGATGCCACAATGGTGCTCACGACCAGTACCATAAAGAGGAATCCCACAAGCAGGCCTAACAGGGAGTGCGGAATGGCTTTGCGCAGCGGCAGGTTGGTGGGCCATCGCTGCTCTAGGAGTTTGACCAATAAGGCATACATGCCCAGGACGATGGCTGCGCACACAATGGTCAACCCGGGATAACCGATCATTTGCGTCAATTCAGAACCCCCGATGAGTGCTGCGTACCCGATGAAGGACATGATAACCGCGCCGATGAATAACAAAATCCATTGCCACAGGGGGAGTTTGTTTTTGATGCCTTTCATGATCTTGGGGGCCTTACTTGATGAATGACTGAGAAAGCCAGTTTCCGAGCTGCAGGGCGATAAAACCAACGACGAGTGAGGCGAGCAGGTAGATAACGGGCATCAATAGGTTACCGCCCTTGACTAACGTGTCGCACTCATTGATAAAGGAGGAGAAGGTTGTGAAACCTCCACAGAAACCCGTCGTCAACAGTAAGCGGGTTGAGGGCGACATCCATCCGCTGTCCCATTTCAAGCCATAAAGTAGCCCGATGAGGAAACACCCGATGATGTTCACAGCAAAAGTGCCCAGAGGAAAGCCCTCTGTCAAAGGCAGTAGCCGGGAAACGACGAAGCGTAGCCCTCCGCCAAGGAAGCTGCCAATACCCACTATTAAAAAATCCCTGAACATCACGGCAAAGGTAGCAAATTCTCTAGATATTTACGACTATGGAGGTAAAAGAGTTGCAGTTTAGGTCGAGGAATGGGTTGATGTTTATAGTTTTCTTCTTGATGGGCGGTATCGGATGAAGAGGAAGATAGCGATGAAAAGGATGGCGTAGATGAAAGCGCAGATGAAAAGGGGGAAGATGTTAATGCCCCTGAAATCAGTCACAACGATGAAGCCCCCAGCTTCTTCTAAGATGTTGTCGTGGAAGTAGTAACTCAAGCCGTAAACATCAGTGGTGAGCATGTTTTCTCCTGCAACTCTTCCGCTGCACAATAGGGCATCGTAGATATTGAACTGCGCATACTTCCATGCCCAGTGGATGCCGATGGGAAGCCACAAGGTGCCCGACCACTTGTAGGCGGCTGCGAACATGAGGCCCACCAAGATGTTAACGGGCCTCTCGGAAAAAATAATAATACTTTCGCTGGCCGGCTCAATATAATAGATACATAAGGCCAGTGCCAACACGGTGAAAGCAATGGTGGAATCCCACCGCTCGTCAAACATCCTGAAAATCACGCCGATAAAGATGATTACCTCGGCCACGGCCACGCCGAAAAAGAATATGAAGCCCTTCCACTGCTGCGACCAGGAAAAGCCACGCCACGACACATCGGCATACCCTAATGCGCTAGTCGTGCCGACAACAAGGGTAACATAGACAAAACCAATGACCAGACCCAGCAATGTGTGGGGGATGAGACTGTCCAGTCTTAATTCGGCTGGTAAATCTCTCCTGAAACCCCTTATCAAGGCATAGATGCCTAGTACCAGTACTACCGTGATGATAGTTAAGGTTGGATGCTGCAGCTCGCTGGCCTTATCATATCCATAAACTATCAAGGCATAACCGATTGAGGCAAGCACAATGGCGCCAATCAGCAGCAGGGTCCATTTCCACCAGGCAAGTTGCTCAAGGTGTCTATTCATAGCGCGAAAAAGATTGTTCTTTACCGCAAAGGTAGCGATTATTTTGTAATTTTGCCACTATGGAAATACAGGAGTTGCAATTTGGTCACCGACGGGTGTGCCTGTATCAGTTGGTAGAGGGGCCGGCACCGCTGGTCTATTCGATTGATTATCATGAGAATGGACAGTTGCTGCTGGAGGCCTGCCGCCAGGTGGATTGCAGTGGATTCAACCTAGTGACCATCAGCGGGCTGCACTGGAATCAGGAATTGTCGCCGTGGCCCATCGAGACGGTCGTTTCCAAGGATGACAAATTCACGGGCGAGGCCAGCGGCTGGCTTGCCCTGTTCACGGGCGAAGTGGTGCCGCAGGTCGAACGTCTGCTCGACGCACCGCCGTCATGGCGTCTGCTGGCGGGTTACTCGATGGCGGGCCTGTTTGCCGTGTGGACGGCCTTCCAGACGGACTTGTTCTCGCACATCCTGTCGGCCTCGGGGTCTATGTGGTATCCCGGTTGGTTGGAATATGCCCAAAAACAGGAACTGGCCAGCGAGTTGGCGGGCGCCTATTTCTCGGTGGGCGACAAGGAGAGCACCTCGCGCAATGCCGTGCTGCAGACCGTGGGCGAGCGCATCCGGGCGATGGCCGACCTGATGGCCTCACGCGGCATCCCCTCCAAATTCGAACTCAACCCCGGCAACCACTTCAAGAATCCGCCCCTGCGCGTTGCCAAGGGCATCAAGTGGCTCCTGCAACTTGACGACAATCCATAATACAACAAACACACTTGGCCATCTGCCAGTTTTTGAAGACAATAAATTCAAGCCATCCGGCTATATATTTTAAAGACAACTTGCACAACTCAAACAACCTGATTAATAAATAGTTGTAAGTGTTGTAAGCGTTGTTTTATAAGAAGAAATTGTCTTTTTTGTCTTTCTTGTCTTCAAGTCAGGCGGGAAAACAAACCAGGGGACCTACAGGGCCTTGTGGCCCCTAGCGTCCCCTGGACGGTGTGGTTGCTTTTATGGAGATACTCCTTTTTCCTCTCAGGCAGCCTCACTAATACTCGCAGCGCGTACGGTTGGGATTGTTCACCGGATAGGTGGGATAAGTGGGGTAGGTGGGTCGATTGGTGTCTTTGTTAAGGATGACCAGAGCACCGATCACTCCCGGAATCCACCCGGCTATGGTGAGCAACGTCACGATAAGCACCGATCCGCACCCCTTGTCCAGCACAGCCAGCGGCGGGAAAATCACCGATAAAATTACTCTGAATACAGACATCGTTCAACTCCTTTCTTTATTTAATAACTTGTTTTACTCTCGAACATCAATCTGCAATTCTCATGCCAAAACATATCGGCACCCCTGAAAAAGGGATGCCGATATCGTTTTTTTCTCTATAAAGGGTTGAATCAGAACGGCTTGTCCTCGCTGCCCGAGAAGGACTGGAACAATGCGTTGGCCAAGCTCGAGGCTCCGATGCGGAAGTACTGGTTGTTCAACCACTTCTCGCCCAGGACTTCCTTGACGATGGTGTAGTACTTGATGGCGTCCTCGGTGGTGCGGATGCCGCCCGATGCCTTGAAGCCCACCATGCGACCGTGCTGCACAAAGTATTCCTTGATGCACTGGCACATCACGTAAGCGGCCTCGAGCGATGCGCCGGGATAGATCTTGCCTGTGGAGGTCTTGATGAAGTCGCAGCCCGAATACATCGACAGGATGCTGGCGCGGCGGATGGCCTCGGCACTCTTCAGCAGGCCGGTCTCGAGGATGACCTTCAGGGGACGGTCGCCCACGACTTGCTTGATTTCGGCGATTTCATCGCACAATTCCTCGTAGGCCTCGTCCTTGAAGTAGCCCACGTTGAGGACGATATCCACCTCGTCGGCACCGTCGGCGATGGCGAGGGCCGTCTCGGCAATCTTGGTCTCGATATGTGCCTGGCTGGCTGGGAAACTGGCGCTGCACACGGCTACGTCGACGCCGCTCACCTCGAGCGTACCGCGAACCACGGCAGCGAAGTTGCTGTACACGCAGATGGCGGCCACATTCTTGTACTGGGGATAGTTGTTGTCAAAGTCGTTGACTTTCTGTACAAACTTGGCGACGCTGCGCTCGCTGTCCTCGGTGGCCAGGGTGGTCAGGTCCACGCAGTTGAGCAGGAACTGCTGCACCTCGGGGGTGTTGTTCTCGGCAGCGTGCTTGTCGATGATTTCCTGCACAGCGGCAGTTACCGCGGCATCGTCGGTGGTGACCCCCGACTGGTTGATGGCGGTCATGTACTTGTCCATGGACTTGTGCTCGTGCTCATGATCGTGATGCTCACATCCGCATCCGCAATTCTCGTGTTCGTGGTTGCTCATAATTCGTTGATAATATTATTGGTTAGTAAGTTTCGTGTTGTGGATATGGCGGTCCTTGTCGCGCTGGGTTTTCTTGGCGAAGTTGCGTTCCAATGCTTCATCCAGGTCAATGCCCGTCTGGTTGGCCAGACACATCACCACCCACATGACGTCGGCCAGTTCATCGGCCAGGTCCAGGTCATCGCCCGGCTTGCTCGACTGGTCGCCGTAGCGACGGGCAATCACACGCGCCACCTCGCCCACTTCCTCGGTCAGCACGGCCATATTGGTCAGCTCGCTGAAGTAGCGCACCCCATATCGTTTGATCCAAGCGTCAACACGCTCCTGGGCCTCTTGTATCGTCATAGTGATGGCAAAGGTAATACTTTTTTGGTGAACAATCAATAGTTGTCGGTTAATAGTTGCGCGCCCGTTGTGCACAATTGATACTGATGTGAAATGGAAAAGTATGTTATAATGCACTTTGGATATTATTTTGCATATACAAGTTATAAATCATTACCTAAAGCCATGTTGGTGGATCTATCCTGATAATTGAGTGATAAATCCCTGATAACAGCTATTATATGGGCGTAGAAAACTGTCGATTTTGGTGGTTTTCAAATTTTTGCTCCTTTACCGAAAATAATAAGAAAATAATTTTGTTATCTCGAATATCGGTGATAATTTTGCATTTTCTTTCAAATTAACCCTAACTTTCCATGAAAAGGTTTTTAAATCTTTTGGGCTTCGATGAAGCCAAACACAACGTGAGGACTGAGCTAATGGCAGGCCTCACGACGTTTTTAACCATGAGCTATATCCTCGCCGTGAACCCACTCATCCTGGGTGATGCCGGCATGGATAAAGGCGCTGTGTTCTCGGCTACGGTAGTTGCTGCTGCCATTGCTACTCTGGTCATGGCCTTCTTTGCCCGCCTGCCTTTTTCGCTGGCATCGGGCATGGGGTTGAATGCGTTTTTTGCCTACACGCTGGTCATAGTCATGGGCTTCACATGGCAACAGGCGCTGGCTGCCGTGTTCATTGAGGGTATTGTGTTCATCCTGCTCACGGTTTTCCGTGTGCGCGAAGCCATTGTGAATGCCATTCCGCTCAATCTGCGCTATGCGATATCGGTGGGTATCGGATTGTTTATTGCGTTCATCGGTTTGAGAAATGGCGGTATCATCATTCAAAGTGGTGCCACGGTGACCACGCTAGCCCCATGGACAGCCACCTCGCTACTTGCCATAGGCGGTGTAGTGTTAGGTTGTGTGCTGATGGCGCTAAAGGTGCGAGGCGCATTGTTCTACACCATCATCGTGATGACCCTGATTGGCATACCCCTTGGAGTGACACAGCTTCCCGAGGGGTTTTCTATTCTCAGTTTGCCGGCCTCGTTACAGCCCGTGGCCTTCCATTTGGATTTTTCACGCTTCCTGAGTTTTGACGTTGAGTATTATATCATTGTGTTCACGCTGGTGTTCATGGACCTGTTCGACACCTTGGGCACACTCATCGGAGCCTCGACGAGTGCAGGCATGGTTGACAAGAACGGCCGCATACGCGGGCTGAACCGTGCGCTCATGGCCGATGCTGTGGGTACAACGATCGGCGCCCTCGTCGGCACATCTACCGTGACTACCTACGTCGAGAGTACTACGGGCATTGCTGCTGGCGGCCGCACAGGCCTCACCTCGTTTACGGTGGCTATGCTGTTCCTTGTCGCCTTGTTCTTCTCGCCATTCTTCCTGATGATTCCTGCTGCCGCGACAACGAGCGCGCTTGTGCTGGTGGGCGTGCTGATGATACGCACCATCACCAAGATTGACCTTTCGGACATTACCGAGGCATTCCCCTGCTTTGTCACCATCCTGATGATGCCCTTCACGGCCAGCATTGCCGAGGGCATCGTGCTGGGTATGCTCAGCTATGTGCTGGTGAAACTCCTGAGCGGACGCTGCCGCGAGGTGTCGGTAGCCATGTATGTCCTGGCGGTGTTCTTTGTTTTGAAGTATGTAGCACCGCTGTTGTAAAACCAGATAAATAAGAATTGATTCCCATTCACATTAATAAACCAATCAACAAAATGAAAAAGCAGATTCTTTTGGTCATGCTGATGCTCATGGGCATGGCGATGCAGGCACAGGACGTGCAGCTGCACTACGACTTCGGTCGCAACTTCTATTCCAACGAAGAGGCTGGACGCCAAAAGGTGACCATGACGCTCGAACAGTTCAAGGCCGACAAGTGGGGCTCGTGGTTCTACTTCGTCGACATCGACTTCAGCCGCAAGTTTGTCGAGGGTGCCTATGGCGAGATTTCCCGCGAATTCAACCTCAGCAAGAAGGTGCCCATTGCCGCCCACATTGAGTACAACGGCGGCTTGAACCGCTTTGGCAGTTTCCAGCATGCTGCTCTGGCGGGTGCCGCTTGGAATGGCCACTCGGCCGATTTCTCCAAGACCTACTCGTTGCAGCTCATGTACAAGCGTTTTTTCAAGAGCTATGAGTATACTCGCGCCTACCACAGTTTCCAGGTGACCGGCGTTTGGGGGCTGAATTTTGCCAAGGGCAAATTGACCTTCTCGGGCTTCATCGACCTGTGGCGCGGCGAGAAGGCCAATGGCCATGGCCAACTCGTGGTGCTGACCGAGCCGCAGTTGTGGTATAACGTTACGCCTCACTTGAGCTTTGGCTCCGAGATTGAGGTCAGCAACAACTTCGTCTTCAACACCTACAATGACAAGACGTTCTTTGTCAATCCCACCCTGGGTGCCAAGTGGAATTTCTAAAGCACTAATCAGCACATAATAGAGCATCCATTAACTCAATTGAGCCCCAACAGTTGTTTTGTCCGACTGTTGGGGCTCAGTTCATCATGGCATAGCGGCTTCACCATTATCGGCACAATGCACGTGTCCTATTCTCGATTTATGCCGATTTGAGTGTAAAAAACGTGTAAAATTGCAATTTTTTGTTATTTTTCTTTGCAGTTTCGCCGAAAAGGAGTAATATTGCTACCTGAAACTATTAACCTCTCTATTTAAAGAAGATGTAATGATGAAAAATGTATTTAATCCAAAAGCTATTGCCAAGACTATTGATGTTGAAGAACTCTACGATCTCGACATCACCATCGCGCGTTTTATTCTGCCACGACTGATGGCCTACAAAAAGCATTGTGAGCGTACCCCAAATTTGAATATGACGCAAGAGGAATGGAACGGTATCCTTGACAAGATGATTTACGCCTTTGACCGTATCGCTTGCCAGACCGAGGAGGATACCCCCGAGTACAAGGCCTATATCAAGGCCATCTGGAACAACGAGGAAGACCTGGCCGACCTCAAGCGCGAAGCCAAGGCCTCGCTCAAGCCCATCAGCGAGGGCCTGTCGCTCTACCACAAGTATTACCGCAGCCTGTGGTGGTAGTTCTACAGTTAGGAGTTAGAAGTGAGGAGTGAGGAGTGAGGAGTTGGAAGTGACGCTGCACCTAAAACCTGACACCTAAAGCCTGAAGCCTGAAGCTAAAACACAATTTCAAGGCTTGATGTCCGTTATTATAGAAAACTAGAAAAAATGCGATGAAACGGACGATTTTGATTCTTTTGGCGATGTTAATGTTGACTCCTGCCGCCTTGCGTGGCCAGGAGGCTGAGTCGTTATATACCGGCTGGGGTGCCGGGTTCCACATCGGTGTTGGCGGTATGGTGCCCACGGGTTCGCTGGCCGATGACCTGAAGGGATGCGCCGTGTTTACGGGCGGTTTTGATTTGGTCTATCGGCGTGCGAGGCTCAAAATCGACGTGAACTATAGCCAACCCTCGTTCAAGAACGAGAACCCCTATGCCGTCTATGACAGCCAGGGCCGCAACCTGCAGCAGAACGGCACAGCAAGCACGACCAACCTTGGTGCGGGCCTGCAGCTGGGCTACACGGTGTGGCAGCAAGGCAAGGTGAGCGTCACCCCCTGTGTGGGCGTGAACTTCAACCGCCTGAGGTGGGACATGAACACCATCAAGTGGGAAAAGGACGATGAGGGCAAGGAGAGGCCTCAAATCGACAACGTGACCGACGTGCACGAGAACAGCACCAGCTGGACGGCCAGCGTGGACGTTGACATCGCGCTGGGCGGCAAATTCGTCGATTTGGGTGGCAAGAGCCATTACATCTCGTCGGTGCGCATCACCCCCTTCATCACTCATGTGGGCTACAGCCATCTGTCGCCGGCCGTCAAGGGCAACTGGATTGGCATGACCGTGAGCTATTCCGGCCTGTCGCGCCTTCTGTCTAATGACTAGCCGACTAGAAACTAGGGACTAGAAACTAGAAACTAAAGACTATTTAACAAAGAAATTTTGTCGGGATTCATTTCTTTATTCTACTTTTGCGGCGAAAGATGAAACGCTTGTTCCTCATATTAGCTATTGCCGTGACCATGACGGCATTAACGGGCGCCAAGGCACACGCAACTCCCGCTGTGGAAGACCCGCTCGACAACATCGAACTGCCCTCGGTGTTGCAGAAGACCTTTGCAGGCTACTACCATTTCATCGAGCCTTCGACGGGTGACACGCTGGCGATGATCGTCTTCAACCCCATCATCATCTATCCGCGTGAGCGTTTCCGCAACAAAGCCGAAGAGAAATACTACTGGAAGACGGTGCGCGACATCAAGAAGGCGCTGCCCTATGCCAAACTCATCAGTTCGACGTTGCTCGAGACCTATGAGTACATCGACACCTATCAGACCGAGAAGCAAAAGCAGGCTTACCTGAAACGCTTTGAGAAAGAGCTGTTTAACCAGTACAAGCCGCAGATGAAGAAGATGACCAAAAGCCAGGGCAAGATGCTCATCAAACTCATCAATCGCGAGACCAACCAGAGCAGCTACAACATCGTGAAGGCCTTCTTGGGCACCTTTAGGGCCGGTTTCTGGCAGACCTTCAGCAAATTCTTCGGCGCCAGCCTCAAAGCCGGCTACCACCCCAACAAGGACAAACAGGACGCGATGATAGAGCGCATTTGCGTCCGCATCGAGCAGGGTGCCCTATAACCCGTTCATCAACAATCGATTACCACCAACTGCCCCAATTTTTATAGAATTCTATAAATACTACGGGCCGTGCGACGTGCTATAACAACACGAATGGCCACAAAATCCCACGAATGTTCATTAAAAAATATTTCTGATCATTCATGAACATTCGTGACCATTCGTGTTAAATTCGTGTCGTCAAACCGGTGCGGCTGGGGTAAACAACACGAATGTCCATAAAATCCCACGAATGCTCATTAAAAAAATTCATGATCATTCGTGGACATTGGTGGCCATTCGTGTTTAATTCTTGTCATCAAACCTGTGCGGCTGGGATTAATAACACGAATGGCCATAAAACCTCACGAATGTCCATTAAATAAATATTTAGGATGGACATTCGTGTTTATTCTTGTCGTCATAATATTGTCTTTTTTGTCTTTCTTGTCTTCAAATCAGTGTTTAAGCGAGTTTTTTTTGTACCTTTGCAAGCTAATAGGAAACAAACAACAAACTAAATAACAAGAGATAACCAATGGAGAAAGAGAAGAAATTTGCACGCACGCTGGTGACGACGGCGTTGCCCTATGCTAACGGACCTGTCCACATCGGTCACTTGGCCGGTGTATATGTACCCGCCGATATCTATGTGCGCTACCTGCGTCTGCAGGGCGAGAATGTGCTGTTTGTGGGCGGCAGCGATGAGCACGGTGTGCCCGTAACCCAGCGCGCCCGCAAGGAGGGCATCACTCCGCAGCAAGTCGTGGATCGTTACCATGCCATCATCAGGGATTCGTTTGAGGAGCTGGGTATCTCCTATGACATCTATAGCCGCACGACCAGCAAGACGCATCACCAGTTCGCGGCAGAGTTCTTCCGCAAACTCTATGACGACGGCAAGCTCATCGAGAAGGTGACCAAGCAGTTCTATGACGAGCAGGACGGCAAGTTCCTGACCGACCGCGACGTCGAGGGCGAGTGCCCCTATTGCCACCATCCCGCCGCCAAGGGCAACCAGTGTGAGGACGGCTGCGGCCGCGACCTGGACCCCACCGAGCTCATCAACCCGCACGCCAAGGACAGCGACCATCCGCTCGTGCTCAAGGACACTACCAACTGGTTCCTGCCCCTCAACGA